>OLOY01000529.1_pt1 | contig 25822 bp, 23 predicted proteins | sample 1672771 | NCBI WGS metagenome assembly OLOY01 (sample SAMEA3136722, study PRJEB25190) | human gut metagenome
CTTATATCAGTAAAAAACTTGATGAAATTTCTTTAGCCATAGACTCTTTGAATCTTTGGGTAGATAAGACAGCTGGAGAACAGAGGCTCAATCTCAATCTCTTAAATGCTGAGAAAGAAAAACTAAAATAATCCATAACGCCACGAAAGGCAATGAACCATTTCTGACTCATTGCCTTTTTCCTTACATACGCTGTAATTGATTGACCATACTTTCTGTTCTTCGAATTGCTTCTTTTTCTTCTTCTGATCCATTATGAATGTGATGTTACCAATGCTATAATACCACCAACAATCAACAATGGAAAAGCAATGTACATCAGTCCACCTACAACCATACCAATCAATATCACCGGGAAGAAAATAACTGTACAAAGCAGTTTCATAATTCCCCAAGATGCTCTTAACCCAAAAACAAAAAATTTTCCTACAAACCAAATCATACAAATTATAAATAATAATGATAACATTTTTTACTCCTCCTGAAACTCATTCTAATATATGTCTTTCATTTATATTCTCCCCTATCACACGGGCACCAACATCAACTATTTAATTCCTGGAACATTTTTCTGCATCAATCGCAAGTACAAACATCAGAGCATCCAACGCATTTCCTGGATCCTGCACATCAATAACATATGTATCCGTCATATGAAACAATTCTTTACTAACCCGTGCAATTGAATAACCGCTTCGATCAAGAATGCTATAATCCCATTCCATAATTGTTCCATCAATATGCCATCCATTATAATCAATATTATAATGTGGTGTCAGGAATGAGAATTCTTTGCTTAGGTATCCGATATAACTGCCGTTTTTATAAATTTCAAATTTAGGAAGGAAGGTAAGAACTTTCTGAACAACCATTCCTACTTCATTTCCATAAGCATCATAAATTACAAGTTTATGTCCCCAGGACAACTGGCCCTTTACTACATAAACAGTGTTGCCTGCTTCATCATAGATATCATAGCTGTCAAACCATGAAAACAACCTTTGTTTAAATAATAGCTTCATAACTTTTCACTGCTCTCTCCAACAGACATAATAGGTTCTTTATAAGTACCATAATACCATGCCAGAACGCCTAAAAAAACATGTAAATCGAAGAATTAACCCATCTTATTTCACAGATTATGATAAAACATATCTTTCCAACTATACATTTCTACTTGTTCCCAAAAAGATATAAAAAAGACCATTTACTGTTTTACGGTAAATAGCCTTTTCATTTCCATATTCAATTTATATCATAATGAACCGCTTATCATCCCTGTAAATTCCAGTTTACACATCAAATCGTTTTCTTTATTCTATCACAGCATCTATTATTCCGCCATCTATCGTGGATAACGGTAGACGACCTCAAGTTATATACTTCTTTATGATGTTATTACTTTGTATTTGTGTTTTAATGCTTTTGACAGTGCAACATTTGTAAATGGAACAATCTGATCATTTTGCAAGCGGCCAAGGACAATACCTGGATCTCTGTCAATTCTTTCAGCAAATCTGCGGATAGCATTTTCGCTAAACTCATTCATTTTAACAAAAGCCTCATATTCTCCTGGAGGAATCAATTTATCTTCCGCATATTTATCTGCTGCATCCTCCTGTCCAGCATGCTCATTTTCAAACGTAATTCCATAATCGCCATTAATAATATGGCCAATCTCATGGAACAAAGTAAACCAAAATGTATCTGAATAGAAACGTCTGTCATTCACCATCAGCATTACATTCTGCCCAATTTTCTTGGTTGCACCATTTATTCCTGAACCTGGAAGATTTGGAAGTATTACGAATATTACTCCCGCATCTTCAAAGGCCTTCCTAATCAATGGATAAAAATCACCATGCTGTATTGTTAATGTCAATGCATAATCAACAGCTTTTTCAAACTTCTTTTTGTCAAACTTAGGTGCTTCTATCTTCAGTGCCTGATTAATTGCAATCTGAACCATCGCATTTGCTCTGGCAATATTAGCCTCTTTCATATCCTCAGATGCACTTCGGAAACTAACTGCCATATTTTGCTTTGTGAAAACAGATAATGATGCAACATTTAAAAATTCACGTAGGCACTTAATCTGCTCATTTGTTTTTCTCGGAAGATCAGGCAGTCCAAAATTCTCTCTGAAATATGTGTACTGAAAGTACTTGAATATTCTTCTTTCCTGTTCTAATTCCTTGGATAATTCAAACTCAGCAATCAAAGTGTCATAGCTCTTCTGAAGATTCAGCCAGTATTCAACACTAGTCCCTAACATTCGAGATAATTTCATGGCTATATCGATTGATAAGCTTTGCTCCCCACGTACCAGAATACTTAAATTCTTCGGCGTGGTATCTAATCGTTTTGCAAAATCTTTCTGAGAAAGTCCACTTTCTTCAATGATTTCTTTGATATAGTATCCAGGATGAAAAGCAATCTTATCATTATATTCAATATAATTACTCATAATGGTTACTTACCTCCTTTACTTCAACAATTCTAACCACACCAGCAATTTCATCAACATTACAAGGATCATAAGGTTCTTCATTCTCATCTAATGGCTGAATAATAATACGCCATGGATCTCTCCTCGTTTTTACGTCTATAGCAAAAAATCCATCCATGTTGCCACTCAACTTATGAAAATGAAACGTCGGCATCATTACTATATCCTTAATTACACTCGCCTGCTGCATAGCATTTATTCGGGCAAATAAGCTGGTTGCTAATGCAGCATTCCCACCAAACAACTTTTTTGCAGTTTTTAAATCGGTACATTGTTTCTGAACTTTGCTGTTATTGTATAGTAGCTGCACGTTTGCCCTCCTTTTTAAATTACCCGTTGGGTAATTTAAATATACCATTAGGAGACGCTCTAGTCAATAATTCACACACTCTTTTCACAATTATTCTTCCATTTCCTTCTCCTTTCTGGCTTCAACCTCCTCCGGCTTAGTAATCATGAGTGAGTAAAACTTTAACGTCTTATCGAACTTATCCTTGAACGGAATGATAGTACTTTCATAGAACAGAAGTCCTTCACCTTCACCGCTGTTAGTTACATAGGATAACTGATAAAGTGAGATATTAAGCTGCTTTGCAAGGATCGGCAGCCAGGTTGAGCATCAGGATAAAATCGCTGTTCTATAGTGATAGGTAAGCCTCTGATATCATCCTTTTCCATTTCATACAGTCTCTTCTGAAGCTCCGGTTCAAAGAAATTCCACATTCCTTCATTAAAGCTTATGAAAGGCTTCTCCATATCTTCAGTTGTGAAAATCAGGGAATTTTCGTTACTTTTCTTAACCGCACAGTCTGTGAAATTTTTAAATTCCTTATCAGTGACCGGCTGCTGCATCAGAACCTCTACAGGAGAAATGCGGCTCTTTGTTATTTTTCTAACAATATTTATAAACCGCATAGAAGCAATGATCCATATATTTGTCCATTTGCTTTCCTTATTTTCTCTTCGCACTTCTTACACTCTGCTGAGCGTATACAAAACTCAACATGGTCTTCTTCGGGAATAAAGGAACCAGTTTCATCATAGGAGTCTGCCATCCTGGAAGCCCCGAGGTCACATTAAGTTTTCCTTTCAACATTCCATCATAACCATCCTTAGCTACCTTGGCAGGATCTACGGCATTTGAAAACAGCTTTGTATCAGAAAGTCCACCCGCACCGGCAAAACCAGTCTGCATTGCACCAGGCATCAAGGCCGTTACTGTAACACCGGTTCCCTGGAGTTCACGCCACAGAGCATTTGACCAGCTTGTAACATATGCCTTAGTCGCATAATATACTGCCTGCAAAGGTCCTGGCATTGTTGCAGCTGTTGATGATACATTCAGTACCCTGCCATTTCCCCTTTTTATGAAATCTGGAAGAAACAGTTTACAAAGCCTTGTCGGTGTTTCGATGTTTACAGCAATCATGGACATATCCTGTTCCATCGTCCTCTCTCTTGCAAAATCACCCTGACCGCCAAAACCTGCATTGTTGATCAGGTAATCCACCTGCCACCTTTTTTCCTTACAAGTATCATAAATCAACTGAGCTGCATCAGGTGAAGATAGATCTGCCGCAATTGTGTGTACTTCCACATCATACAGTTTGCGTATGCTATCTGCCTGTTCATCAAGTTTTTTCTGATTTCTTCCCACCAGAATCAGATTTCCGCCATCGCCTGCATGAATATTTACAAAACATGTGCCAAGACCGCCATAAGAACCTGTAATCAGTGCCGTTTTTTTATTTTCCATAGTATTGTGTCCTTTTTCTATTGCATATTTTTGATGATACAATTATATGAAAAAGTAACTCTCTATTGAACATCATTAAATGTCATTATCACATCAATTCACGCCAAATTTATCATCGTAAAATACCACCATATAGCAAGGAAGATAATTCCTATAAACACCGATTTTTTTAATTCTACAAACCTGAATTTGACAAGTACCTTATAGCTTCATATTTTCAAACCTATTATATCAATTTTTTCTTGATTTAATCATAAAAAATGCTATACCAGCAACTATTATGTATCCGAACAATGAAATAACAGATGATTCAATTCCAAATTCTCCACCTGTGATGGCGAAATCTTTTGAATTAAGTACATATGTCATTATAGAATATTTATCCATTTTTTCCCCAATAGCTAATCCTCCACCAATAATCACAACGTTCCAGATAGCATGAACTATTCCAAACTGAACCACTTTCTATTGCAATCATCGAAAACATAACGCCTACCATCGTTCCGGCGATAATTACTAATAAACAACTGCCTATTGAAAAATCCTGTCCAAGAACATGTACAATACCAAATAACATTGATGGAACAATTACAGCCACCTTAATATTCCATCTTTTCTTTAATGCATTAAGTATAACTCCTCTAAACACCATTTCTTCAACAAATCCAGCCGCTATTCCGGTAAATGCAACCCCTGCACTTAAAGTATTGAACATCTAATTTCCATTCATATTTGAGGATACATACTTACCGTTGAATATTAAAAGATAACTTCCTTTTATAACAAATGGTAATAATACAGCTATTAAAATCCATCTTATTTTAATAGCAAATTTAGGCATTCCGAAATCCGAAGTCGGCAATTTAATAATTTTGCTAATAAACATTTTCAGAATAAGATATGTCAATCCAGCATATATAATTCCAGCGATAATATTACAAATGCCAGTTGGAATTTTTATTATAACAAACATACTTGCAATGGATTGTGCAATAATCTGTGTGATTATTAAAATAAATATGGCAACAAATGATGTGCTAATTGCTTTTTTGTACTCATTTTATTTCTCCTTTATAACTTTCGATTGAACAAAATCGCTGCGCGATGGCCTGCCAAGGCTGTGGCGCAGTTTTATTTTTATTAAAAAAGCAGTAGAATTACTTTTCATAATCCGTTATTGTTAAGTTACCACACGAAACAACTGAACTAAGAAAGCTCCACTGCCTATGATAAGAATAACATTTTCTAGTCTCTTCCGCAATCGGAATTATGACGCTAATGCACCCCCAAATAGGTAAATGTAATTATTAACACTACTTATTCTGGAGGTTTTATTATGTATAAAGATATTTTTGAATCCATCCGCAATGAAGCGGAGAAACGTAACCTGCGTGAAAGAACTATTCAACTGTATTGCTCTGATGTCAGTTACTTCCTTCGTTGGATTGGAAAAAATGTTTCTGATCTTACACTTGAAGATGCGGAAAGTTTTCTTACTGCCAAACGCCTGGAAGGCAGGTCTCCTGAAACTCACAATCACTATCGGTCTGCAATCAAGTTCTTATATAAAAAGGTGCTGAAGATTGTCTGGGATGATGACACTGTTCCGGCTATGAAAAGAGAGCGAAATCTTCCTGCTGTTCTATCCCGCAATGAAATAAATGCAATCATTGACGCCACTCCAAATCTGAAACATAAAGCGATTATTGCAACTATGTATTCTTCCGGATTACGTGTATCGGAGGTCGTTCATCTTCATTATGATGACATTTCACGTACCAACATGACGATTCATGTTCGTGAAACTAAAGGCAGAATTGACAGGTATACAATTCTCTCTCAAAAAAATTTAGACCTTCTCACAGAGTATTGGTACAAATGTGGTCGCCCTAAAGATATCCTTTTCCCAAGTTCCTGGTCCGGTGGATATCTTGATATAGCCAGTGTTAACCAGTTCTTTAAGAAAAGTGCTAAACTCGCTGGCATTAACCGTCATGTTTCCTCTCATGCGTGCCGTCATAGTTTTGCCAGTCACTTATTCGAGAGTGGCACGGATATAAAATATATCCAGTCACTTCTGGGGCATGTTGATCCTCGCTCCACAGATGTTTACCTTCATGTGAGCAACAAGACACTTCTTGGAATCCGCAGCCCGTTCGACAACCCGGAAGGTGGCGAATCATGAGTAAGGATTGTACGATTCAGGATGTTTTTCATCGTTTTTATTCATCATTTGAATCCACACATAATATTTCTCCCGCTCAGAGAAAAGCAGCTTACCACATCATGAATTGCAAAACCGGTGCCTTCGGTGTGAATGTAAGCGTATGCGAGGACTGCGGTTGTATATCAGTCCACTATAACTCCTGCCGTGACAGATGCTGTCCTATGTGTCAGGAGTTTCCAAAAGAAAAGTGGGTAGATGCACGACGGGAGGAAGTCTTAGATGCTCCTTATTTCCATGTGGTTTTTACAGTTCCGGAAGAACTTAATCCCATTATCTACAGCAACCAGAAATTCTTATACACTGCTCTTTATCATGCGGCTTCAGATACTCTCAGTGAACTTGCTGCTGATAATAAATATCTTGGGACTGATATCGGCTATATTTGTATCCTCCATACATGGGGAAGCACCATGAATTTTCATCCTCATATCCATGCAATTGTTCTTGGTGGAGGGCTGGATGTGAAAAGTCATTGGAAAGACAAAGGGAAAGATTTTTTTCTTCCGATTAAGGTGATCTCCAAAACGTTTCGTGGAAAATATATGGCTAAACTTAAGCAGCTCTGGGAAAATGACAGGCTTGAATTTCATGGATCAGCTGCTCCTTACAAAAACTACTATACTTTCAAGGAATTATTAAATACCTGCTATGTAAAGGAATGGATTCCTTATTGTAAGAAACCATTTGACGGTGCCGAATCTGTCATCAGATATCTTGGAAAATACACCCACCGGATTGCTATCAGCAACTACAGAATCAAAGGCATGACAGAATCTACAGTTACATTTTCTGCTAAAGATTACAAAAATCAAGGGCATTGGAAAGAGATCACCCTATCCGGCGAGGAATTTATCCGTCGATTTTTAATGCATGTTCCTCCAAAGCGTTTTGTACGTATCAGACACTATGGTCTTCTTGCATCCAGAAATAAGAAGAAAAAGATTGCCCTATGCAGAAACATCCTTGGCTGCAAAAAATATATTTCCAAACTGAAAGATATGGATGCACCTGCCATTATCCGTCTTCTTTACAATAAAGATATATGCAAGTGCTCTTCCTGTGGTGGTAAAATTATTCCTCTGCCTACAGAACAACATTTTATAAAACCAAAACCACATACTCTCTGTTAACGTATCGTAACTGTATATTTTTTTAGCTTCCTTAAGGAGGCTTATTTCTGGTGTCATAATACAGGACTGAATTATAAATTCTATGTGTTTCTATGTGTACACGCTATCTTATTACAAATAGAGTGTCAGAATTAAAAGTCCATATAGAGCTGACGCGCTTTGTTCAACCAGAAAAAATCGAAATTGATGCAAACGAAAGGGCAGTTAATGAAAAGTCTCAATACTGTTTTTTCGTTTGCCCCACCTTCGATTCTTTCCTTAACGATTTGATAAAACCATTATACCTTTTTCCAGGCATCCTGTCACCACATTTCATCAGATCAGAACCTGTCAAAATCCTCCTGTGTGGCAACCTGTCTCCATCCCTTACCTCATCCGTGATCCTTGCCACGTCCATGCAGATCTGCTGCCCCTGTTCGATCAGATCAGAAAGCAGCACAACATCTGATATAATTTATTTCCTACACAATGCCCGGATTGCCTTGTCTGCAAACACTGCGGTTCCTTCTCCCCCGACTTTATCAATATTAACTGTAAACTCCCCGCCGCCTGCGTACATAGAGCCAAGTCCCATCAGAATTTCATCTGTACATTTATAAAAATGCTCCGTAATAAAATCCTGCAGTTTCTTAGCAAGTTCAACTGCTTCTGTACTTTCCGGATCCTGATTTCTGATTTTTCCAAATTCAGCAAAAATACCCATCAACCTGACATTGATTGACTGCTGTTCTTCCATACTCCGTCCCGCCGCCTTCTGTTCATATTCCTTATAGGCATCCGTTTTCCCCCACGATTCTTTTGCCTGTTCTGCATACTCATCAATCTTTCTTGTATCAAAAGCCTCAAAACTCATATCTTTCACTCCGATCATCTTTATTCCACGGGCAAGATCAATCAGATTTTCTATGTGTTCTTTCCGGAGTTCCAGCAGATGAATCTGCTGTTCCAGAGCCTTGTCCCTGTCAAAATCCGGACTGTCCAGAATATCCTTAATCTCTTTCAGTGAAAACTCCAATTCCCTGAACAGTAAAATATGCTGAAGCCTTTCCAATGCCGTATCGTCATACAGCCGGTATCCTGCACTGTTAACTTCCGTGGCCGGCAGAAGTCCAATCTTATCATAATGATGCAGAGCACGTATGCTTACTCCCGATATCTTACTGACCTCATGTACTGTCATCATCCTTGATCACCTCTTTCCCTGTGGTAATCATAGCATAAGCTATTACATAACGTCAGAGTCAATATCTTTTTTAATATTTTCGGAATTTTTCTCATCATCTTTCTTCTGCAGCATACAAACTGATTAAATATTTTTTATTTCTGCAAAATATATTCTTCCAGTTTAGCCGCCATATGCAGTGGAATAGGCAGAACTGTAGCCTTATCATATTGAATCGCACCCTTTCGCAGCGAATTGGCATAAATCACCCACTCTTTCGGGTCATCTCCTTTTTGCAATTGGATTGGATAAAATTCTATCATATCACGCTCTGCAAAATTCTGTTCTGACTTACTGTAAGTACTTTCCTTATAGCTGCATGTATAAGACTTATCTTTAGGTCTCTCAGCAACAGACCAGTAAACATCTTTATATTTGAAGACACCACTTGTCTGCGCATGTCCATTACTTTTTTCAGAAAGATCCGTATAATAATCCGGCACTTCTCCATTTCGTCTTATTCTCATAAACCGAACTTTAGAATCATTCAGACTTACCTTATAACTATTTTGTTTCGTACCTACTTCTATTTCCTGAGGACAGTACGGTTCTAAATATGTATATTTTTGGATCTGGCTGTCTGTAATTCCATTACATACCGCACGTGTATTTCCATTTGCCTCAATCATAACAAGCAGATTATTATTTTTATATACATTCTTCCACATAATCATCTTCTGCTTAAACATTCCCTTAGCTGCGTTTTCACACTTTTTCTCAAAGTTCCTGTCCATGCTTAGCCTTGCCAGTTCCAATCCGGCTTTTCTATAAGGTACTCTTACTTTCTCAAAAGCCTCACATTCCACATATATTTTCCCTGAAATATAATCCAGTTCAACACATAACGGAAGGAATCTTGCTTTTCCATACAATGTCTTTATCTGTGTCATCACGTGAAGTCCAATTACCGGAGTATGTACCAGCATATTCTCTTTATTAACGAGTTTTTCATCCAAAGTCCTTACATATCCCAGCTGGCGGCATAAATCTTCAATTGCACTCGCAATTTTACTCTTAATCGTAGCTTCCGACCTGTTTGGTTCTTTCTTACTTTCCTCTTCCACTGACTTCCAAGGGATTATAAACTGTGTCAGTCGGTTTCTCAATGCGAATCCACAGCGGATTGCATCTTTAGGATCTTCCTGACCATAGCTTTCCTTTCCGGGCAATAATATAATGCAGGCTGTAGTTTCTGATGCAGTCTCGATTTTTTTCTCAATTTCTTTCATTCGTTTCAGAACCGCTGCACTTTTAGGACTTTCAAGCGCAGCTCCCAGACTTCCCAATTCACACATTTTAATCGTAAATGTCATATTGTCTGTGTTCTGAAAAATATTCTGAAGTTCAGAAATGATTTCCTGTGCACACTCCTTCGCATCATTCATATAATAAACTTCCAGATGCAAAATATCTGACTCTATACATTCCCGCATACGTCCGGCAAGCTGAATACGCTGATTTTCATCCAATCCTTTATTAAAATTAATCTCATCTACGTTTAGTTTTTTAAGTACATTCTTTGTACTGCCTACTCTCACTGGCATTTCCGGCTGGTGTACCATTTCAGATATATAAGAAAATACTCCGTCATAAATATTCTTCTTCTCAACTACACTTACACCTGTCCCCGTTATATTCTTCTCAAATCCGTTACTGTCCATTCCATTTTTATACAAACATGTAATTTTCAGATTCTCTGCCAGATACATATCCGGTGACTCTATGATTTCTCCAGCTGATGGCAGTGGCCTGTAATTATATAAATTATAATATTTTTCTTCTGTCTCCTGCCAACAATACTCTCTTCTTCCATCATTATATTTCTGGTAAATTGGCAACCTATAAATCCTGTTGTTTTCCAGCCATATATGTGCCATTATTTTTTCTTCCAGATACGGCATCCTGTTTTTTTCTTTTGTCCAATTTCCCGGTATCCATCTGTGTATACGACAATCACATAAGAGCAACGACTTTCTTTCAGGTGGTGTCGTCTGAAGAGAAAATGAGATTCCATAAGAATATGCCCTTTTTCCCTCTTCCTGTATATCTGAAATAAGATGATTTTTCCCCGCATAGTTAAGCTTCACATCATGTCCATCTATGCAAATAGTTTTTCCTGCCAAAGCATTCGTTGCCAGCAGAGAAAAAGCAGAGTAAGAATAACTTTCTGTCGGAATGCCATTTTCATCAAATAATTTTACTTCTTTACATCCTTCTAATTTTTCCAGTTCCTCTACAGATATTTCTGTCAACAGCTGCTCTATTTTCTGCTTTGCAGCCACAGGAAATCTGCTGTTTCCAAGATAATACGAATGCAGCCATATTTCCATATGCTCGGTTAATTCCTCCAGATTTATTTCCTGTTCACATGAAATTGCCCACATTTCATCATTGGATTCTTCCCGTAATGGTGTAAGTTCAACAAAACCATCCATCCACGCATCCAGACTGTTTCTCAACACATATGTCGGCAGCGCATATGTTTTATCCCACCTTGGTTTTGTTATCTTTTCTACCTCTATCAGCTTATCTTTCCATGCTTTCGGAAAGCCTACGTAATATAATTTGCAGATAGTATCGTTATTTGGCACATATGCCATTGGATAAATATTTGTAAGATTACTCATGCCTGATATCTCCTTTGTACGCTGTAAAAAATGGTTCATATAATGTTCTTGCGATTTCTCCATTCTCTGGGTCTGACAACATTTCATTCAGATACTCATAAATCTCATTTAATGTATCAAACCCTTTTTCTGCACCGTCTCCCTTTCGGAAAGCACCGTCTGCAAAATAAACTGTCGGTGGATTCTTGGATGCATCTGTAATTCTGCAAAGTCTTCCGAAAATCTGCAGAATCAGTACAAACATAGTAGAAACCAAATCTCTTTTTATTTCCACATCCTCCAGATTATCCAGTCTTCCTTTAGAAGTCCGATTCATTCGAACCCAGAATTCTGCCGCTTCTCTTCTGACATATAAATTTTTTTCATATACGTCAGTATATGGATAATCATATAATTTCTCCGCCATATATCCATTCAGTTTTATGCTCTTTTCCTTCACATCATCTGGAATTCCCATCGGCCGGATCAAAAAGAAAACACTGTTTAGAGAAGAATGTCCTTGTTCGTCCACAATATTATGTCCTCGCTCAATTGCCAGAGCCGGAGCCACCAGGATTCTTGCCTTTCTTTGATCAAATCTATATACCTCACCGCGCCGGATATAATTCTCAGACTCACCCGAAATTGAACTCTTATCCGAAATCAATTCGCATACATTTTCTCCACATTTTCTGTTTATCAGATTTCTTCTTAAATGCTCTGCTACGATTCTCGTTTGTCGAAAACTATTTACTACAAGAAGAATTTTTCCTTCTTTCTCCAGTTCTGAAACAATATTAGGGGTACATTTATCTACTACTTTCTTTAAAATTTCTTCTCGTGATTCTAACGGACTTCCTGATACCCGTTCTGCCAGTCCCAATTCTACAAAATGAGTTCTGGAGATAAAATCACGTATATTTTCTCCAGCCTCAATAATATAATTAATCTCGGCATTTACATGGTATTCATAGGAACCTTTTGCATAGCTGGAACCAGACATCAAAACAACATGCGGACCTGTGGAAACCCCTTTCTCATTTACACGCAGTCCCGGCAAATCCGTCAGCAAAACCCTTCCATAAGCATACTGTCTGAACAGCAAAATATCATTTTCATTTGTCAACTTTATTCCAAACAGATTTCCAAGCAAAGCAGATGGAAGATAGTCCTGCTGAAGTCTGAAACGTGCCTGAATAAATCCTGTCAGATCATTATTACTATTTTCACTATTTGGAGAATCTTCATATACATTTTCAAATGCATTTCCTATGTTCCGTATATGTCTGTCAAATGCGATCAAGGTAAGTATCAGTTGTATTTTTTTGCGGATTTCTATTCTCCTCTTATTTTGCCGTTCTATTTTCTTTTGAATATCTCTGAGTTCTTTCTCATTTTTCCCCGGATGTTTTCCGGAAAGCTGCGCTGTGCTTTCCAAAACAAGTTCCGGTTCATTCTGGTCCAGCCAGATGCCAAGTAATGTTTCAAATCGATCTGTTATCACACTCTCGCAGGATTTTTCCATAATATCATAAAGAGAACTTTGTTCTGCCTTACTGACATCCATCAGCTTATATATTTCATCCTGAGTTGTCTGAGAAATTTCCTCTTTCATTTTTTCCAGCATTGTATATGCCGAAAAAGCATCTGACAATATATTTCTGCCACCATATTCTCTTACTGATTTTACCGCATTAGATACACATACCAGAACTGTAGGAGATTTCAACTGCAATTCTTTATAGCGGGTATCTTCTATATAATCCATCCGCTCCCTGTTTGATTTACACATGAATTGTCGGCAGCTTTCTGAGACTTCCATAATGAAATCATTAAATTTTACTGCTGGTACAAATAACTCATCCAGATTTTTCTGAATCCTGTCGCATTCATCATAAAATACAACATCTGCTTTCTCCATAATTTCTTTCAGAAAAATATTCTGCTGTATTCCTATTCTGCTCATCACCATTCCTGCAACTGTAGTAATGACAATATTTTTTTCCATTGCATCCCTTTGCATCGAAGTTGTCGGACATTTATCAAAATATGGGCAGATAAACCTTTTGCCACCACTTTCCAGCTTTGCACAAGGTTCCTCTCCAAAAGATACTGCATTCTCACTTGTCACATCCATTCCATCAATCAGACAATTTGTTGTCAAATATTTTGAAAGATTTTTGCCTAAATAATAAGCATCTTCTTCCATCAACTGATTAATATACTTGATACGTTCTGTTCTTCCGATTAATGGACTGCAATTACACTCAAGTTTCTGAAAGTAACCGTATAATTTAAAAACTTCAGCAACTGTATCTGTTACGATCACAACCTTTTTCCCCATTTTGTCCAACATATATGCGATAACTTTCAGCAACGTAGACTTTCCGGCGCCAACCATACCTACGATGTTTGTAACCTGATTCAGTTTCAGAAACTTTGCCTGTTTCACTTTCCCGGAATTTACTTCTTTTATAAGATTACTTTTCAGAACACTTAAGCAATAATCATCCTCTTTCTTTTTATGAATTTCTTCTGCCGCAGCCAGCATATCTGAGACAGAAAGTACGATTCCCTCTCTCGGAAGCACCTGATCTGAAATCTTATCATCTTTTTCATTCTGTTGTTTTTCTTCATCTGAATCATTCATCATGTCCTCATGAATGCTCACATAAACTTTTTTCTGTTCATTATTCCTGTTATAGTATGAATAATCACCATCCGTTGCATATTTTCGCTCAACAGATTTTCTCTTCGCCAGAAGATATCTCCAGTAATCTTCTTCACGATTTCCATATGGCAGATTTTCCGTATCACACTTTACGATTCTTTCCTCTGTAATTTCAAACAGCCTTATTCCGTCATATTCCTTCCTCTGGTAATTTTTTAATGTATCACTCCATACCTTTTCAGAACGATATTTCTTCAGATATACAGACGCATTCTGAAGCAGATAAAAATCACGTCCGCTCCCTTTTCTTTGAATATTCTGATACTTGGTAAAAAAAATGTAGCCTTTAGCCGGATCTGCACCTGGTCTGAAATATGTTGCAACCATAAGAGCCATCTCAAAAGTAATAAACTGCTGCAATCTTAGCGGACTGTTTTTTTCGTCATAGCAAACTTTAAATTTCTTTTTTATCTGTTGCATTTACGGTCTCCTTTTTTGTCCTATTGGTTCCTTTGAGTTTTAATTCTTCTTTCAATTCACCCAAAGTGACACAGTAAATATTATTTTTCCCAATTTTCTCCAATTCAGCTTCTATGATTTTTATGTAATCAGTCTGTTCATTTTTAAACTCATCCGGTATCACATAAAGTGCTTTTTGATAATTGCCCTCTGGAAATCCTCCCGCGTTTCTGATATTCGACCGCAAAAAATATGGATTTCTCACCTGCTTTGCATCTACAGCCCAGATTTCCCCATTGTCAAAAACAATCTCAATATCATATTTATCTAATTCCGGCCATAATGAACTCTTTATCTTATATTTCTCACAGCATTTCAAAATTTCCAGTTCCAGTTTTCCCGGTGTGCAGATATACATCATCACTCCACGTTTCAATCGAAATTTTCCGTCATTTCTTTCAATCTTTGCAAGGTTAAGCTCCTCTTTTGAAGGTTTGCTTTCAGTACAATAGCGGCTTTGGCATATCATTTTTGACTTTTCTTTTTTTAATGTCCACCCGCACTTCGGGCATACATAACAATCTTCTCTGATTTCTTCATAAGCATTTTCAATTGCCTGCAAAGCCATTTCATTCTGTGAATATCGAAGCTTTAATCTTCTCAAATCTCCCTGACCTGCAATTGGATGTTGAATGAAATATTTTCTTAAATATACATAATCATCCTGTTCCAATAATTTCAGACAATCATAAACTGCTCTCTGCTCAATTCCGGCAATAATATCTTTTTCGACATAATATTGAACATAGTCTTCGCAACAGTCATTGACATAAAACATGCAAGAACCAATGTCCCCAACCAGTTCTTCCATATAATAAAATTCCTGTCCCTCAAGCTTCAGGTTCTCTGTATTTTTCCATCCATCAAACCAATCCCTCACCGGCTTCATTGCATAATCTGTGATAAACTTCTGCTCATGCAGCTGATTGAAATCAAAATTTTCCTGATTGTACTTATAATTCAGATACTGAAAAATATTAATCCCATGAATCAGACGTTTACTATAAAAGTATTCCCCTTTTATCTTTTTTCTGTCCTTTTCGCACAATCCAACTGTGATCAGCTGCATGGCTGTTTTTAATCTGGTTAAGTCATCCATATGTCGCTCATCTCCTCATATCGTAAAAATCTTCCCAATAAAAAACGTTCCCTGACACGAAAGTCAAAGAACGTAATATTTCCTTTACAATATTCTCAAAATTGCAAAAACAGCAAAAGCATTTCAGATAATATACTTCTGCCATCTATAACAATTTATGTGAACAAATATTCTATTCTTCGTGTACAAATATAGAGTATTCGCTCACAGGAAAAAAGTCAAACTGTTTATTACATCTATTTTTCCCCTTCATTCGCTTCCTCTATTGTCACACTCTCCTGTACCTGCATATCCGTATACTGAACACGAATAACTGCCTGCGGCCAGTTTATGCTGACCATTGCTGTTTTGTCTTTCTCATCTCCTGCTTTCCGGATAAGCTCCAGCAATTCCTTCAGTACTTCCTTTGTCAGATAACCGCCTCTCCAGTGAAAAATAAGTACCCTGCCTTTCTTCGCCGCCTGCAAAGAACGTTTATACACATCCTCTTTCTTAGTAAAAGAAAGCTTCTTCTCCTTATAGTAAAAGTGCTCATGATCACCGCAGTGAGGCGCCGGCGCAATAAGAGGCTCATGATCCCTGAAAATCAGTGAATCATCCAGATTGAAATAATCATAGCGGATTTCAGAAGTCTCACGATCTTTCCCCAGGGTATTATCAAAGGTCGCATCCAGATGATAATATGTCCCTCCTATTTTTACGATATTCCATGTGTGACGATACTTAATCCCCTTCTCAGGATTATTTCCACAGATTGCAATCACACACCAGACTCCCAGTGCATCTAACAAAACCTTTACTGCTTTTGCGATTCCCTCACATACACCAACGCCTTGTCCAAGCGGTCCGATAATTTCATGGGAATATTATTTTTTCAGTTTGTCATAGCGGATATTTTCACAGATAAAATCATGTACATACTTCTCTTTCTCCCACTCAGACAGCTTCTGAGCCGGACGAATCAGCTTCTCAACTCTGGCAGTCATAGCCTTTTGATGTTCGCAAATCTTCTTTTTATCAAAAAGATACTCCGGAATAAAAATCAGATTCGGAGAGTCTTTATAATACCGGTATTTATAACTGCTCACCCAAAATATCTCCGGATGATCCAGACGCATCTGGAAAAATACATTATAAAGTTCTTCTCCCTCTAATGCCGGAATCTGAAATTCATCCGCCAGGTTTTTCACACCGCTAAGAATGCTGTGATATGCAGCCTGTTGCGCCTTATTCATATGGTTGTAATAATATTGCTCCATTGTTATCTTATCTCCAAGTTCTTCGTCACTTATAATCCCTTCCGGTACATTTCACTGATCACTGCCTGCGCATGTTCAGATTCCTTTTTCTCTATTATCTGTGCCCTGTCACTTAAAATCGCCAGCATCTCATCTACCAGATCTTCGATTTTAGGATTTGTATACCGATACAAATAACCCAGCATTCTGGTTGCGGTATAATCTGTATTCATATTTTTATATGCGATCTCTGCACAAAGCTCCTTCGGATAGCCCTTGCTGAGCAAAACCCTGTATAGTTCTTCTGTTCTTTCTGATGCCATGTTTTTTACCTTTCTTATCATGTTTCTGTGTCACCAGCCATCTGATTTACCTCGTCAAAAATCATATGATATAGCTATGTTTTTTCTTATAGTAACATGCTTCAACTGATATTCGCAATCAGAACATGGAGCTTATTTGATATGGAAAAAAGTTTTACAGAAGGACCTGTGTTCCAGTCTTTGCTTCGGTTTGCTATCCTCGTACTTGGAGCATTGATCTGTATACTGACTTGTGTACTTTTCAGCAGTATCGGATATTTTAATGGCTGTGGAAAAAGCATTCCTGTTATGATTCAGGGAATCACTTCTGCATTCGAATTCCGGTATCTATCATTATGTCAAGATTACCGGAAACATCTCTGACTTATGTTGGAATGGCGCCACCGATTTCTTCCAGATATCCAACAAGCTGATGCTCTCCCCATTCATTACACCTCACAATCAAAAATGGTTTCCGGCTATCACATTTAATTAAAACAATGATAACATGAAACCATTTTAGCATAAAGCAACATTCCAAAGGTTTTATATAACTTTCAGACAATGACTTACTCTTTCGATGCCTTAATCCAGAAACTTCATGATCTTATCTAAATACACTTGCATCGTCCTGTCATCGCTGCAGTAGGTCTCATGTCTGGTTCCCGGCAGGTAAACATATTCACAGGAAGTGATTCCTCTGTGATTGATTTTCTCTGCAAATTTTCTCAATGCGTTTACAGATACAAAATCATCTTTTTCTGCCTGAAATAGCAAAACAGGTGCTGACAGTTTCTTCCATCCGCAATATTTTATGTAGCAGCTCATTTTTACAGACGCCAGAAGCCATCCATAAGAAGCTGCACTAACCTGGAATTTTTTATTCTCTTTACGCAGCTCATTATATTTTTCAAATCTCGGTCTGGAAGTACATCCACTGGTTTCGAAAGTCTCACTACCATCATAAGGCTTCTGACCAGCCACATAGTCTTCCTTTTTTCCCAAAAGGCACTTCGTCTGTGCAATAGCGATCACCAATGGCCAGGGAACATTTCCGGTAAGCGGGCGGAGCATAGGAGAATTCAATATAATCTTCTGAAACAGTTGCGGTTCCCATGCAGCTGCAATTGTTCCAATTGCCCCACCCATGGAATGAGCAAAAAGAACTAATGGCAGTTCAGGATATGTTTTTTTAATCACATGGCATATTTTCAAAAAATCCCTCACATATCGCTTCCAGGTATCTATATGTACAAGAGATGGATCTGCTGTCAGGCGATAACTTTGTCCATGTCCCATATGTTCCGGCATATACACATGATATCCAGCCTTCAGAAAATAATAAATCATCTCATCATATTTCGGCGCTGCTTCTGTAAAACCATGACTGATTATAATCACGCCTTTCGGTTTCTCTGCCAGGTAACGCTGTACATAAATTTTCCCCACTATCCCCGTGTCTTTTCGATGCAGATGATCCTCTGCACCAGGAATGTACCCCTCCTGACGGTGCGTTGCAAGATATGGTTCTATTTCATCATTCATTTTATACAAATATTCATTCTCATGTATTATTTCCATTCGTATGTACTCCTGTTACTTTTTCATAATTCTGTTGCTATCTACTTTTCACCATTCGATACATGCCTGTATTATAATCTTTACTGATGTCTATTAATAATCCCATTAATCTTTTTCTCATTATAAAATACCAGTATAATTCCACCTATACAGCAGAATACTGCTGCCCCAAAAGCAGCAACTCTATAACCAGTTCCTTCTGCTGCCCCTATCGTCGAGACTGCGGTAAATATCAGCATAGAAATACTCTGCCCAAGTTTAAATGCAAATGTCCTTGCCGCATAAAACATTCCTTCACGATTGCTTCCTGATGTAATCGAGTCGCTCTGCGAAATATCTGCCACAACAGCCTGCGGAAGAATTCCGAAAATCGCCATAGGAAGAGCCGCCACGACTGTCAGGATCAATCCCTGCACCGATGCCGGAATAAAGCTCATTTTCCCCATAAATCCGGTGTAAAAATAAGCAGCGCTAAATACTGCAAATGCGAACAAAATCATCTTTTTCTTTCCAAGTTTAGGAGTAAGCTTATTTACCGGAATATAAAATACAAGGGACAATGCTGTCATTCCCACAAAATACAAAGTTGTCATCGTTTCCGGAAGCTTCAAAAGACTGGTGACAAAAAATGGAAGACCTGTCTGAAACATGGTAAGTGCGATCCAGTAGAAAATATCAGATGCCACAAACTTGCGAAATTCTGCATTCTTAAAAGTAGCTGCAAGAGATCCAAAAGCTGACTCCTTTGCAGGAACCGTATCTACATAGTCCTTTTCACGAATGCAAAATACAGGTACAAGCATACAGATAAACGCTACAGCCGCCATCAAAGTAAAGGTCATACGGATAGCACCAACTCTGCCAAAAGCAGGAATAAACATCCCCCATATCGTAGGTGCCAGATACGCCACTGCAGTTCCGGCAATAAATGTAAAGGAAATGACTGTGGAAATATTAAGTCTTTCCTGCTGGGTATGTCCAAGCTCCGGAATCAGCGCATTATATGGTGTACAGTAAGCAGTAATGGAAAGATAGTACGCCAGAATCATAACCAGCAAGAACACTCCATTGATCCAGCTGTTTTTATTAACCGGTGACCAGAAAACCAGTACTGTAGAAAGCGCCAGCGGTAAAGATGCCCATTTCAGGAACGGAATTCTTCGCCCATTCTTTGACGTACATCTGTCAGATAAAGAGGCGATCATTGGATCTGTAAAAGCATCAAAAATTCTTCCGAAAGCTGTAATTCCGCCAATAATAGTAAATATGCCAAAGACCACCAGCCCCTGTGGAATAAACACTGTCTGTCCCTGACTGATGGCTGTCTTATCCGGCTGATAAAAATATACAAGCCAGTTAGAAATAATCCCGGACAACATCGCCCATCCAAACTGTCCGGCTGCAAACTGCCATATTTTCCCTGTTGTTAACTTTTTCATGGTACACCTCCAGATTAAAAATATTTTAGAAATTTCTTATTCCTCTTAACAGCAGCTCTATAATGATACGGATCTGCTTTTCACTCTCCACATTCTGGTCAGATGACAGAATATCTCCTCCTACTGCCAATTTCTCCATCAATGCAAGGAGGGTATGTGTCAGAGAGAAATACATCTCATCCACTGGACAGTTAAAAGAAAGGCTTTTATCTACCAGACCTTTCTCGAGAGCAATGGTCACATAAGGTTTCAATTTAAGAATCCCATTTTCATAATCAGCCAAATGTTCCTCTGATACATTATACTTTTTCACAAAAACATCAAATTCGTGAAGAAACTTCAAAAACGGCTTTTGCTCCAGAAATATCCTGCAAAAAACATTCAAAATTTTCCGTAACTGATCATAGCCTGAACTTTCGATGCCATCCATTTTCAAAGTAGCCTCTGATTTTGCATCAGCAATATTTGGCATATTACCCATCTCCAACTCTCCTAAGTATTTCTCCGAAACCTTTTCCCAGTATACTTCTGCAGTCTCAATTACCAGTTCTATCTTTGAAGAAAAATAACGATACACCGTCGCTGCTCCCACACCTGCCCGTTTCGCAACTTCCTCCATCGAAGTATCCTCCACACACTTCTCCTGAAACAATTTCATAGAGGCATTTATAATTCTATCTCTTCTCTGCTGCGCCTGACGCACACGTGTTGGAGATGTGCCTTCTATTTTTTCCATCTGCTCACCGCCTTTTGCATTTTATGATAGTAATACTATCATTTTTATATGTATCATACAATATATTTTGTTTTATTTTTAAATTTTTATATATATTATATAAATCCATCTGTCATTTTTTGTGCATCTTATCAGCTCTTGTTCTTGCAATACAAAATTCTCAGAATAATCCTCAGGCCTGTCAATACCAGATTCAGAAATAAAAAAATGGTTTTCCGTTATCAATTCTCTTAATTGAGACAGTAATAACGAAAAACCATTTTTTTATCAAATATAGATATTCATTTTTTCTCATATCTTTCAATCAGACACTGATGTTCTTTTGTCTTCTTGTCATAGTTTATCCCAACCAGCAAAATATCTCCGGTATACTGTTTTATTGGTTCAGGATATTTTTTATTGACATTGGAATGAACTCCAACGTGAACCTCACATGACTATAATCCTTCCTGCACAATGCGGATTCTTTCTTCTTTTGTTGTATCCTTAATGAGTATACTTGATATTTCCATGATTAGTTTCCTCCATTATCCTCACATAAAAGCACTCCGTTATCCCAAATCTCATCACAAGATAAATCTATTTCATCATTCCAGGAGATTCCATAGCCACCAACATCCACTTTTACCTGTTCGAACAAATGTGGTGTATCTTTTAAAGCGTTAAATGCCTCCACCTCCTCAAGCAGGGAACTTACATCATAAGTTTTAACCGTCCCATCTTGAAACGTAGCCAAAAGAACATATTTTTTCAAAGACATTATATCTTTGATTCTATGAAACACAATAACACCGCCTTCCATTTTACTCGAGAACTTCCATTTTAATGCCCTTTTCGAAAGATCACCCTCTAACATTTCGCCTGTCCTTATGTCAATTACACCAACACACTCTCCATATATTACATGAATATGCGGAGGATTATGTTCACTCTGTCGAAAATACATTTTTATTACCATTCCATAAAATCTCGCTATTACTGGCATTATACCGCTCCTTTCTCTATGATGGTGAAAGGAGCCTCCAATAAAGGAAAAATTCATGTATTCGCTAACGCTGCTTCCACCATATTTATTTACTCTCATATGGGGAATCATTTAGTATATATTACAAAACTTGTATTATCTTGCAAAACAATTACATTCCATTTATAGAATTTTAATCAACTATTTACTGATTCATTATTTTATTTATCGGTTAGTTAGATGGTCAGACCCTCACTACTATACCATAAAATAGAACACCTCTATATTTCCATCATCTGCTTTTGAATGTAGCTACATATAATTTATTTTAATGTTCTTCGTTCCATGAATCCAAATACTTGCTCTTGAATTTGAAATAATAATCCTTCAATGGTTCACATTTTGCAACTGTCAGCAGTGTAATTTGTATTATATCTTCCCAATATATATTTCGTATATGTTGGTTTTCTATATTATCTATATACTCCCGTCCATCACAGATTCCCCTTGCATCATTTGCTCTCGGCGTTAAAAACAGGACATAATCTCTGCTATCGGCATATACAATATTTCGGTTAATTTGATAATGTCTGTAGAACTCTTTTTTATCTGTAAAAAGGAAGGTACTATTTGCTATTAAATTTTTATATATGTAATCCCATTTTCGGTTATATTTATTAGAATCTCTTTTATCAGAAGAAATACCACCAAATTCTGTCTCTGTATACTTACACTCAAAAGATATTCTCTTTCCATCATCAAGAATCAGATAAAAGTCAAAGTTTGTACCTTCCTCGTGATCTGGTTCATATTCAAAAACTGCATTTTCTATTTTATATTCTTCTATAGAAATACCACAGCATTGCAGAACTGTAGTTCTATTTTATTATCCATAAGTCATCCTTTCAAAAATTAAACTCAACTGTTGTAAATACAATACCCAGCTAAAACTCTTTTTAATAATCACCCTATTTCCATTTTCTATTACCAAACAGTATATGGTGAAATATAGAAAATTAAAAGAATGCTAATCTTATCAAATTAAATGGGCAACCCTTGTGAATTGATTCTATCTTAGTATTGTTTAATATTATTGTATTATATTTCAGAAATAAATCAACTGGATGTTTCTGGGAATTTCAAAACAAATTTAATCATTTTACATTTAGAATATTATATCCTCAATCCTCCATTCTTTTCCCATCATTTCAATTGCATCTCCAACTTTACATCCTGTAAACACTTCAACTGCCTTAGGTAACATTCCATTTACCATGTCATATTTATATGTTTTGGTTTCCCTATCTATATTACGAATTACAACCTTACATCCTAATGTCACCTCAGGAACATCTGATATATCAACAGCATCTGTATTTTCATCATCAGAATAATCAATATCCTCTTCCTCTGCAGATATATACTTCATAGCATCGGACCCCAATGTGGTCTTCAGTCTGGTATAATCACCATACAAATAATTTTTTGAAAAGAATTCCTCAGGAGTGATTATTCTGCCAGTCCTTTTTATCAAAACATTTTTCAGATTCTGAGTATATTCCGTCTGCCCACCATTGGCGTCCAGAAATTCTACCTGATCTTTTATATACGAGTTCCAAAACTCTCTGTCCAGATGTAAATGCGTCAGATATCCTCCATATAAAGGATTTTGATGTATAACAGCCGCATACTTACTCAGAAATCTGTTAATATCCGGTGTCATAATAATCTGATTGCCTTCCGCTCTATTCCAGAAATGTGAACTTTGCTTTTGTTCTTTCCCGCCTGCATCCGGCAGTAAAGAACCATAAAAAAATTTTTCCTGTCTTTGGCTTACATCTTTTCCCTGATTCATACTTTTTCTTTTTATCTTACTATTTTTTCAAAATATCACAGACCATCTTTGCTTCGGTCAGATGAATTATATATCCTGTCATAAATTTCTCTTTCCGCTGTTTTTTCTGAGACAATGTTTTTATATTCTCAGCTTCGTTGATGTTAAAGAAAAATTATTCTTAAAAATGATTCTCTTCCTTGACTAATTTGACAATATAGTAAAAATTATACTGATTTAACAATGGTATTTCAACTAAGTCTGGAAAGAATCTATTATCACTTACAATTATTACAGTTCACGAGACCTCATAAAAAGTCCTACACGCCTTTGATAGTTACATACATATGAGGGAAGTACACTTCTAGCAGGCAGATTATTACATCGAAAAACACAGCAAACTCCCTTTTCTGCTCCCTCGTCATATAATTCTTGTACCAGATCAACTGTTTCCTCATCAGAATAAAATCTTTCTGGAATTTTTTTATGTATTATTATTTTTACCGGATATTCTCTTTCTATATTTTCCACAGAACTCTGAAAGCCAAAAATCGGATGTACTTCTATTTGCAAATTTTCAATTTTATCCAACATTTGCCGCACTGTGGGAGAAATGGCCAAATAATCCCTTTTCTTTCCTGAAATTTTTTTATCTCCGTTTGCATCAACCGTTTCTGACAGATGAAAATCCAGCATTTTGCGCAGACTTGAACCTTTCATAAGATTGTCCACCATAAAAATAATTTTTTTCAATTGCTTTCCCCGCCATAAAATTTTGCCATCCATTTCGCTCAAATTCCTATTAATCTTTCCTTCATCAAATGCCCAGCTCAAATAGTTACGAGCTCCATGTTGATGTACGACATGTTCATACAGATATTGTAGTGTAGAATCATTGCCGCTGCTTTCCTTGGCAATCAAAAGTGTATTATCTTCCTCTACAAATCCCTGCATTTCTTCAAAATACTCACTAATAGTTTGCTTATCTTCTATCATTCCACGATAATGTTTATTTATAATTAAACGCCAAAATTTCTCTATTCGTTCTTTCCCCATTTCAAAAACCTGAAAATGCCACAATATTTTATATAAATACACACTTTTTCGCATCGAGTCTTCACATTGAAAAAAATCCTTTGATAAATGATTAATATCATTTGCATCCATTAAAGTTAACAGTTTAGTAAGATTTTCATTCATATATAAGTCTTTTTTTTCATAAGTTATAATTTGCTTTTCCTCAAATTCGCAAAGTTTCTCTATTTTCCGTTCAGCATTTTCAAAATCGGTATTAATCATCACTTCCCCTGTATTTTCATTAAAAAATACATGCAGATTCTTCCGTGGAATTACTTCTCCATTTTCCTTCATTCTTTCAAAATCTATGTTATAAAAATCGCTTTCCGCTACTCTTTTTCCATTCACATTCCAGCTCCGCGTTTTATATTCTGCAACAGCATATTTCCATTCCTCCATTGCATCGCCAAAAATGCGTTTCATTACTTTTTCTCTGCTGAAATATTTCTTCAGAATTGTCTGAATCCCTCTTATTAATGGAAAAGCCAGTAATTTTCCATCCATCAGAGTATTCTCATTAATACTATCAAAATCAAAATATTGACTCATAAAACTGTACAAATCTTCCAAAATCGCATATGCCTTTTCCTGATCTGCATCCTGAAGACTTTCCTGTAGATACTTACAAATCATTTTTTCCTGATAGAAGTTCTCGTTTCCATCTTCTAAATCAATACAAAAGTCCCAACGCCCCTTTACCATCTCCAAATAAAAAGTGGCGAAAAAATCTACCGTTAAACAGTCATATTTATTGTGAAACAACCAACAGCCTCTCAGCTTACTGGTATCTCCATGCAAAAGTTTTAAAAAACCTTCTTTTTCATTTTCTTCCGTTTTCTGGTCATATATAATTCTTTCATCGTTTACAGAAGCCGGATTCAGAAATCTTATAATCTTATGATTCCTTCGATT
>OLOY01000530.1_pt1 | contig 25691 bp, 29 predicted proteins | sample 1672771 | NCBI WGS metagenome assembly OLOY01 (sample SAMEA3136722, study PRJEB25190) | human gut metagenome
GATTGGTGATATTGCCTATCGTATGGCAGTGTTGAATCCTACACTTGGTGAGCAGGTGCTGGAAAAAACACCTGGCGTTGTACTGATTGATGAAATTGATTTACATTTACATCCGCAGTGGCAACAGACTATCTTAAGCGATCTCCATACGATTTTCCCAGAGGTTCAGTTTATTGTCAGTTCTCATGCACCTGCAGTTATCAATTCTGTTCCAAGGGAGCAGATCCGGATTCTGGATCATGGAGAAATATATATGCCTGCAGCACAGACCTATGGAAGAGATGCAAATTCCATATTACGTGAGGTTATGAATGTATCAGAACGTCCGGTTGGCATTAAGCAACGTATGGACTTGTTTTATGCATACATGGATGAAAACAACTACAAAGATGCAGACAAAGTTTTAAAAGAGATTGAGGCAATCGTTGGTACAACAGATCCGGATATTGCAGCTGCAAGGACATCTCTGGATTTAGAAAGAATATTGGGGGAATAGTTTATGATTGTTATAAAAAGAGGAAAAGAACCCCATAGTCTATTGAAATTCCGCAAAGAAAACCCGGATGCAGATTATGAGTCCGATATGCCAACGGATGTATTAAAAGACATCCGGGAACAGATGTGGGAAGAACAGAGATGTCTGTGTGCATATTGTATGAAAAAGATTAAAAATCCAAGTGTTGTGAGAATTGAACATTGCAGGCCAAGACATCCACAGAACGAACAGGAACATGATAAAAAGGCGACACTGGATTTTAAATGGATGCTTGGCGTGTGCTATGGAAACAGTCTGGTGAGAGGTGTGAAGCCAGAAGATAAAACCTGTGATGCACACAGGGGCAATACAGAGCTTACCGTGAATCCGTTTGATGAATTGTCTGTCAGAAAGATTAAGTATAGAGCGGATGGAAGCATTTTCTCGGATGATGTGGATATCAATAAAGACGTGACGGAAACATTGAATTTGAATTGCCAGGCACTTTCTTTACCACAGACAAGAAAAAATGTTTTGATGGCAGAGAAGAATAGAATCATGAGAAAGTGCAAAGGCAAATCACAAGATGCATTTGTGCGTGAACTGGAACGCACTTATGCAAGTCTTGTGCAGGAAAGAAATCTGACGCCATATTGTGGAATTATCATTTCCTGGCTTGAGAGCAAATTGAAGATATCATAGAATGATAGATATAAAAGAAAACTGGTAGATAGATAAAAAGGTAAAAAAGGTAAATTTGTGAAAACTATTATAAGCAACTCAGTAGTGCAAGGTATATTTATCGCAGTCGTTGCGTCAGCAATCATATTTATTGCAAAATATTTGTTTCAGTTGATTAATCCGATCAGAAATAGTAAAGTTTTTTCTTCGTTTAAGTATGATGAACAAATATTAGAAGATGGAACTTATGTGTTGGAAGAAAGTAAAGAATATAAAGAATTTTTTCGTGGAACGGTTGCACATTGTATTTATAGGAATATATCCTCGTATAATATAGCTGTAAATAAGACTTTGGTAGTTATAGATAAAATATCTTCAAGAGGTTATAAAAGAGTAGACATGATTTGTCATTATGCAAATGGATTGATGCATTTTTATATAATTAATAATGGCAATATTGATTGTTATGATCTGAATGTAAAAATTTTTTCTAAAGGTTGCACAGAAAATGACCTTAAGGAATTATTGGGTGAGAAATTCTATGAAAATTATAATATATCCGAACTTAAGTCGGGTGAAATACTCAAACTTGGATCTTGGAAACCCAATAAAGATTGTTTTATAAAAAAATACATAGAAGATAACTGGTTAGTTTTTTGGGGAACTGTATATAGTGAGGGAAAAGAATTGATTTCAGAGTTGTACTTGGGTACACTTCTAATTTCAGGAGATAAATTCGATTATAGTTTTTGCCAAGGTGGTACAGCAGATGTTGAAAGTGGTGCAATTCTTCTGGAAAATATGGAGAAAGAACCGCAAATGTTTGAACTTAATCTTCAGCATTCATTGGGTGCGAATAGTGACAAACACCTTCAGATAGCGATTTATCCAAAAGAATCCTGTCGGATTAAGTATCATTTTGAAATTTATACAGATACTTTGGTAAAAAAATGTAAATCAGATATTGGACAAGCTCATATAGATGTTCCGATATACAATACGGATGGAAAATTTTTCTTTACATTAAGAAAGTGGTTAATGGATAATAAAATTGAACATTATTATTTGAACGATAATAGAATATTGCAGAAACAAGTTTTATCATTTCCACCAAAATAAAATTAGATCTTCAAACATGGGTATTCGAGGGATATAAATCCTACTGAAGATGAAGTCTTAGCGAAAAAAATATCACTAAAGTATAAGAAAAAAATACGGAATTGCAACTGCTGATTATTGAAAAGCTTGTAAATAACGAGCAATCAATTGGTTGTACTATTTGAGAGGTGTAACTTATGAGAAAAGCATCCTATACAGATAGAAAATTAACTGTTGAAGAACAAGCCATAGCAGAAAAATATTTTGACCTAGTTAAAGTTTTTTTGTACAAAAAATATTATATTTACTATGATCAGATGATAGATGATATCTCTTTTGCATATATTCAAGCTATAAAAAAATATACTGACTATGAGAGATTGCATTGTTATAAAATAGAAACAATTATCTATAAATCTCTGGAGGGAGCAGCAGCGAACTATTTTAGAAAAAGGAATTGTTTAAAGAGAAAACCGCAAAGAGACATCATAAGTTATGATGATAAAAAAATTGAATGTTCAAAAGTTGTTACTCAGATTGAAAAAGCTCATTCATACAATATAGAAAAATTAGCAATCAGCAACTTAATGTTATATGATATTTTCTGTAAAATACAAATTGAGCGACAAAAAAGGATCATAATAATGCTTATTGAGGGTTATAAAAAAGTTGAAATACAAAGATATTTTGATATTACGTATTATCGTTTACAAAAGGAGATAGAAAATATCCGTAAAATAGTAAATGAAATGTATTCAGATAATTAAAATAATATTGGAGAAAGCATGGATTTAAATAATATACAGGACCAATTAAACACCGAATTTGCCAAATCAGATACTCGAATTGTATTTTGGTTTGATGATAAAGGCGAGTACGAAGATGAAATATCAGAATTACAATTACATAATGCCAAATTACATATTCTGGATGGAACAAACTGGTTTTATTCCAAATGGTTATTAAATGAATCAGATACAGAGAACAAGTATCTTGTATATGCACCATTTCCAAAACTAAGTGATGCAGAAAAGAAAATAGTGAAAAATTCTCTCAGTCTTTTGAAAAATGCTTTTGATGGCAAGGGAGAAAGAGAGCAGATGAGAAATTATAGATGCAGAGGAACGGCAGAAACTATAAAGACTTAAAACAAAAACAGAAGAGTGCAATGGTGTCACCTGGAAAACTAATCCCTTGAAATCCCCCACCATTCCGTATATAATAGGAATATTGTGGGGGATTTTCCCTGCTTAACACAATGTGATACAATAACCTTTGAAAGGAATACTATGAGAACTCTAGCTTTAAGCGATGAAATTTTAATGAAGGTTGACAAAGCTGCCCGCTATATCGGTGGTGAAGTCAACTCTGTAATGAAAGATAAGAATGATGTAGATATCCGCTTTGCCATGTGCTTCCCGGATGTTTATGAGATCGGTATGTCTAATCTGGGCATGATGATCCTCTACAACATGTTTAATGAGCGTGAGGATGTCTGGTGTGAGCGTGTCTTTTCTCCGTGGATGGATCTGGATAAGATCATGCGTGAGGAACATATTCCTCTCTTTGCCCTGGAATCCCAGGAGCCTGTAAAGGAGTTTGATTTCCTTGGTATTACTCTTGGATATGAAATGTGTTATACCAATGTACTTCAGGTACTGGATCTGAGCCATGTTTCACTTCTGGCAAAAGATCGTAAGGAAGATGACCCTATCGTAATCGGTGGCGGTGCCTGTGCATATAATCCGGAACCCATCGCAGAATTTTTTGATATGTTTTATATTGGTGAGGGTGAGACTGTCTATGATGCCCTGTTTGATGTCTATAAGGCAAACAAGGCAGCAGGTGGCTCCAGAGCAGACTTCCTGTTTGCAGCTTCCCAGATCCCCGGAATTTATGTTCCCTCTTTATACAATGTAACCTACAAAGAAGACGGCACCATTGCCTCCTTTACACCGGCAAAAGAAGGGGTACCGGAAAAAGTCTGTAAGCAGCTGATCACCGATGTTACTAAGGATTACCGCGCCATCAAAGCTCCTGTAGTTCCATTTATCAAGGCTACTCAGGATCGTGTCACCCTGGAGATCCAGCGTGGCTGTATCCGTGGCTGTCGTTTCTGCCAGGCAGGTATGATCTACCGTCCTACAAGAGAGCGTGATATAGAAGAATTAAAGGCAAGCGCAAGGGAAATGCTTCAGAATACAGGACATGAGGAAATTTCTTTAAGTTCTCTAAGCTCCAGTGATTACTCTGAACTGAAAGAGCTGGTCAACTTCCTGATCGAAGAATTCCATGGCAATGCTGTCAATATCTCTCTGCCATCCCTTCGTATTGATGCCTTTGCGCTGGATGTTATGAGCAAGGTACAGGATGTAAAGAAGAGTAGCCTTACCTTCGCACCGGAAGCAGGCTCTCAGCGTCTACGTAACGTTATCAATAAAGGTCTGACAGAAGAAGTGATTCTTCACGGTGCAGGAGAAGCATTTAAGGGCGGATGGAACCAGGTAAAGCTTTATTTTATGCTTGGCCTTCCTACAGAAACAGAGGAAGATATGAAGGGCATTGCTCATCTTGCCCAAAAGATTGCTGAAACCTATTACGAAGAAGTTCCAAAGGAACAGCGAAAAGGTAAGGTTCAGGTAAATGTAAGTACTTCCTTCTTTGTACCAAAGCCATTCACTCCATTCCAGTGGGCAGGCATGTACAGGGAGGAAGATTTCGTAGAGAAAGCAAAGGTCGTAAAAAACGAGATCCGCGCACAGGTAAACCAGAGAAGTATCCGCTACAGCTGGCATGAGCCGGATGTTACGATCCTGGAGGGCTTCCTTGCAAGAGGTGACCGCCGCTGTGCACAGGTGATCCTGAAAGCTTATGAGAAGGGCGCGATCTATGATGCCTGGTCAGAAAGCTTTGACTATCATATATGGAAAGAAGCTTTTGCAGAAACCAATACAGACATTGATTTCTATACACTCCGCGAACGTTCTACAGAGGAGATCCTTCCATGGGATTTCATTGATGCAGGGGTGACCAAAAAATTCCTGATCCATGAATGGGAACAAGCAAAGAAAGAAACCGTAACACCAAACTGCCGTCAGAAATGTTCCGGCTGTGGTGCTATGCGTTATGGCGGAGGTGTATGTTATGAAGGTAAGAATTAAATTCAGCAAAGAGGGGCCTGTAAAATTTGTGGGACATCTGGATACCATGCGTTATTTTCAGAAAGCCATCCGCAGGGCAAATCTTCCTGTTGCTTTTTCCGGAGGTTTCAGTCCTCACATGATCATGTCCTTTGCAGCACCTCTGGGTGTTGGTACTGAGAGTCTGGGAGAGTACTTCGATCTGGAGCTGGCAGAGACAGTTCCCACATCAGAAATTACCAGACGTCTGGATGCCGTAATGGTGGAAGGTGTCCGTGTGATCAGTACCCGTCAGGTAGAGGATGGCAAAGCAGGTAAGGCCATGTCTCTGGTGGCTGCTGCCGATTATTATGTGGAATTCCGTCCAGGCAAGGAACCGGAGGTTTCCTGGAAAGATAAGATTAATGATTTCCTGGCACAGCCGGAGATCAAGGTTATGAAAAAAACAAAACGCAGTGAAAAGGAAATCGATATCCGTCCCTTTATTTATAAAATGGAACTTCAGGGAGACAAGATCTTTATGATGCTTGCTTCTGCAAGTGCCAATTATACAAAGCCGGAACTTGTAACTGATACCTTTTTCGCATGGCTCGGTGCAGAGCTTCCGGACTTTGCCTACACGATCAAACGTCTGGAAGTATATGCAGATAAGGGTACAGAGGATAACCACAAATTCGTTACTCTGGAATCATTAGGAGAAGAAGTTGAATAAGCTTATTATTACGAAAATGGAAATCTGCCAGGTTCCCTGTTATGTATGTGCCCGGGAAGAGGATGGAAGGGTCATGGAGCTTCGCTTTGAACCCATAGATCATAAATCTACCCTGGGAAACATTTATGTAGGACAGGTAGAAAATATTGCGGCCAACATCGGAGCTGCTTTTGTTCAGATTTCTGCAGGGGAACGCTGTTATCTGCAGCTGTCTGATGTTCAGGATGCCATCTATGCCTCTGTCAAAAAGGAAGACAGGCCTATAAAACCGGGAGATGAAATTCTGGTTCAGATCAACAGAGAAGCTATGAAGGGAAAGCTTCCTGCTGTGACTACCAATCTGAATTTTACAGGAAAATATCTGGTTCTCACCACAGGAGATAAGAAATTCGGACTTTCCAATAAGCTTTCCAATGATGACCGAAGCAGACTCAGCAAATGGATGGATGAAGAGATTCACCGTCCGGATAAAGAATATGGTCTTATCGTGCGTACCAATGCAGCAGATGCATCCAAGGAGGAGCTTCTGCGGGAGTTGGAATATCTTAAATCACTGTACCGAAAAGTAACTGTTGCCGGAAAATCCCGTACCTGCTTTAGCTGTATTTATAAAACAGAACCCATTTATATTTCGGCAGTCAGGGACATTAACAGCCGAAGCCTGGAAGAGATTCTGACAGATGTACCGGAGATTTTTCAGGAAATTTCCGGTTATCTGAAGGAAAACAGCCCGGAAGAAACAACCAAAATCCGTCTTTATGAGGATAAACTGCTTCCTTTGTATAAGCTTCACCGTCTGGAGACTGCCTTGGAAGAGATCAGACACGAAAAGGTCTGGCTGAAAAGCGGTGGCTTCCTGGTAATACAACAGACTGAGGCTTTTGTATCTATTGATGTAAACAGTGGAAAATTCACTGGCAGAAAGAAAATGCAGGAGACTTACCGTAAGATCAATCTGGAGGCAGCAGGAGAAATTGCCAGACAACTGCAGCTTCGCAATCTGTCCGGCCTTATACTGATCGATTTTATTAATATGGAAAATCCGGATCATCAGAATGAACTGTTCCATGTTCTGCAGAAGCATCTGCGGCGGGATCCTGTAAAAGCAAAGGCTGTGGATATCACACCTCTGCATATTCTGGAAATGACCAGAAAAAAGGTACGCAAACCTGTAATAGAAGAGCTTAGAGAATTGCGATAAGCAGAAGTCTTTGTTTCTGGTTTGCAATAATATGATTATGTAAATCTATTCTTTGCAAAAAATATTAAAAAAGAAATATTAAAAAAAAGGAAAAAACATATTGACAAATCATTTTTTGTCCGATATTATTAATGAGATGCCGCACAGAGAGGTTTAAGTGCCATAAGGCCACCATATCTGGCGAGTAAAGATTATAGGAGGTGCCACAGATGTACGCAATTATTGCAACAGGTGGTAAACAGTACAAAGTTGCTGAAGGCGACGTAATCAGAGTTGAGAAACTCGGTGTTGAAGCTGGTGAAACCGTTACTTTTGATAATGTTATTGCAGTAAGCAATGACGGATTCAAAGCAGGTGAGGATGTTAAAGGTGCCAGTGTTACCGCTACTGTAGTTGAGAACGGTAAAGCAAAGAAAGTTATCGTTTACAAGTACAAGAGAAAAACTGGATATCACAAGAAAAACGGTCACAGACAGCAGTACACTAAAGTAAAAATCGAAAAGATTAACGGTTAATCTGGTGTCATTATGATTACAATTACAGTTAAGAAGAGAAAAGGTACTTATCTGGAACTGATATCAAAGGGACATGCAGGATATGCAGAGGAAGGACAGGATATTGTCTGTGCCGCTGTATCTGTGCTGATCATCAACACAGTAAATTCCCTGGAGGCTTTTACAGACGATAAGTTTGAAGCCAAAGAGGATGATGGTTATGTTTCTATCCGATTTACAGCTCCGGTTACAGAGAAGGGTAAACTTCTCATGGATTCCCTTATCCTCGGATTAACAGAAATTGAACATAGTTATAACAATCGATATTTGACAGTAAAAGTCAAGGAGGTGTAACAACATGATGAAAATGAACCTTCAGTTATTCGCACATAAAAAGGGAGTTGGTTCTACAAAGAACGGTCGTGACTCCGAATCTAAAAGATTAGGTGCGAAGAGAGCAGACGGACAGTTTGTAAAAGCTGGAAATATTCTTTACAGACAGCGCGGAACTAAGATCCATGCTGGTGAAAACGTAGGATGCGGTAAAGATTATACTTTATTCGCACTCAAAGACGGCGTTGTAAGATTTACCAGAAAAGGACGCGATAAGAAACAGGTTTCTATCGTTCCAGTAGAAGCAGAATAATCTGGTTAGGCGAGAGGCTTCAAATCTGTCAGGGTTTGAAGCCTTTCTTTAAATTTAAAAGATGAGGTGTGTCAAATGTTTGCAGACAGAGCGAAAATTTTTATCCGCTCCGGTAAAGGCGGCGACGGCCATGTAAGTTTCCGCAGAGAATTATATGTTCCCAATGGCGGACCTGACGGCGGTGACGGCGGCCGTGGCGGAGATGTCATATTTGAGGTAGATGAAGGCCAGAACACCCTTGGCGACTACCGACACAAAAGAAAATATAAAGCTCAGGACGGTGAAGAAGGCGGCAAGAAGCGCTGCCACGGTGCCGACGGAGCAGATGTAGTATTAAAGGTTCCGGAAGGAACTGTGATCATGGACGCTGCATCCGGTAAGGTAATTGCAGATATGTCCGGTGAAAATAAAAGGCAGATCGTATTAAAGGGCGGCAGAGGCGGCAAAGGGAACCAGCACTATGCCACAGCGACCATGCAGGTTCCAAAGTATGCACAGCCCGGACAGCCGGCCCAGGAGCTGGAGGTTCTTCTGGAACTGAAGGTAATTGCTGACGTTGGTCTGGTAGGATTTCCAAATGTAGGAAAATCCACCTTCCTTTCCAGAGTCACCAATGCCCAGCCTAAAATTGCCAATTATCATTTCACCACCCTGAGTCCAAATCTGGGTGTAGTAGATACAGAAAACGGTGGCTTTGTCATCGCAGATATTCCCGGACTGATCGAGGGTGCATCTGAGGGTGTGGGACTTGGCCATGAATTCCTGCGCCATATTGAGCGTACCCGGGTAATCATCCATATTGTAGATGCAGCTTCCACAGAGGGACGTGATCCCATTGACGATATTTACAAGATCAATAAAGAGCTGGAAGCCTATAATCCTGAAATCGCTTCCAGACCCCAGGTGATCGCAGCGAACAAAATCGACTGTATTTTTACAGAGGATGGGGAAGAAAGCCCCATTGATAAACTGAAAAAAGAATTTGAACCAAAGGGTATTCAGGTATATGCAATTTCCGCTGTAAGCGGTCAGGGTGTACGTGAACTCCTCTTCCATGTAAAAGAACTGTTGGATAACTGTAAGCAGGAACCTATCGTATTTGAGCAGGAATTTTTCCCGGAAGATATGCTTATGGGTGAAAATCTTCCATATACCGTGGTGCAGGATGCCGAGGATCCTACCATCTTTATTGTAGAAGGACCAAAGATCGAAAAGATGCTTGGTTATACAAACCTAGATTCCGAAAAAGGATTTGCTTTCTTCCAGCGTTTTCTTAAGGAAGGCGGTATTCTGGATGAACTTGAAAAGGCAGGCATCCAGGAGGGAGATACCGTCCGTATGTACGGATTTGACTTTGACTATTATAAATAAGTTTTTCAAACAGAGGACATTAAAATATGATAACAAGTAAGCAAAGAGCATATTTAAAGGGTCTGGCAATGACTATGGACCCAATCCTTCAGCTTGGCAAGGGAGGACTTACTCCTGAGAACACTGCTTCTGTAGATGAAGCACTTGCAGCGAGAGAGCTGATCAAGATCAATGTTCTTCAGAATTGCCTGGAAGATTCCAGACAGATGGCTGAGACTCTTGCAGAGCGTACCCGTTCTCAGGTGGTACAGGTAATTGGCAGAAAAATTGTACTGTACCGTGAAGGAAAAGACGACAAAAAGAAAATTGTATTGCCAAAGAAATAATAAATGGAGAATTTTATGTCTGACAGCAGAAAAAGAGTAGGAATTATGGGCGGCACCTTTGATCCCATACATCTGGGTCATCTGATCCTTGGGGAAAAAGCCTATGAACAACTCCATCTGGACAAGGTTCTTTTTATGCCCAGCGGAAACCCGCCGCACAAAAGGAATCGACAGGGAAGGGCCACAGATGATCAGCGTGTGGAAATGGTCAGGAAGGCAATCTGTGGGAATCCGCATTTTGAGCTTTCTCTGACAGAAATGCATGAAAACGGTTATACTTATACCTATCATACCCTGGAGATGATGAAAAAGCAGAATCCGGATACAGATTATTATTTCATTATCGGAGCAGATTCTCTCTATGACTTTGACTCCTGGATGAATCCTGACAGGATCTGTCAGAACTGTATCCTGGTAGTAGCTGTCAGAAACCATACCTCAGTTGCGGAGCTGGACAGAGAAATGAAACGTCTTTCCCTTAAATATAAGGGGACATTTCTGAGACTGGATACTATGAATATTGATATCTCCAGTGAAACCATCCGCGACTGGATCAAGGAGAAAAAAAGCATTCGATATTATGTGGCGGATCAGGTGATTTCTTATATTGAAGAAAATCATATTTACAGTCCGGTCAAAGAGAAAGGATGATTTTCCAATGGCAGAATACGACTTTATAAAAATGGAGAAGAAGCTTGCCAAATATCTGGACGAAGACCGTTACGCCCACACCATGGGAGTAATGTACACCTGCGCAGCACTGGCTATGGTACACGGCTGTGATCTGATCCAGGCACAGACTGCAGGCCTTCTTCATGATTGTGCAAAATGCATTCCCAATAAAAAGAAATTAAAAATGTGCAGCCAGCACAAGATTCCGGTAACTGAATTCGAACAGACTCACCCCTTTCTGCTTCATGCAAAGCTGGGAGCCTATGTGGCAAAAGCAAAGTACGGGGTGACTGACCAGGAGATTCTTTCTTCTATCACCTGGCACACTACAGGCAAACCGGATATGACCTTATTAGAAAAAATTGTATATATTGCAGATTATATTGAGCCCAAGCGTGACAAGGCACCAAATCTGACCTTCGTCCGTAAACTGGCTTTTCAGGATCTGGATGAATGCATGTATGAAATCCTGAAGGATTCTCTTGCCTACCTGGAGGAAAATCCCAAGGATGTTGACACTACAACCAAGGAAGCCTTCTTATATTATAAAGATTTACATATAAAAAGAGCTTCCCAGACAGAAAAGGAGATCAACTGATGAGCAGAGAACTGGAAATGGCAAAGCTTGCCTGCCGCGCTCTTGACGAGAAAAAGGGTAAGGATATTAAGGTAATTGATATCCATGAAGTATCCGTGATCGCAGATTATTTTGTAATTGCCAGCGCTTCCAACCAGAATCAGGTACAGGCAATGGTAGACAATGTAGATGAGACTCTGGGCAGAGCCGGATTTGAGGCAAAACAGATTGAGGGAACCCGCAATTCCAGCTGGGTACTTATGGATTACGGCGATATGATCGTTCATGTATTTGACGAAGAAAACCGTCTTTTCTACGACCTGGAAAGAATCTGGAGAGATGGAAAGGAACTGGATATCAGCCAATTTCTGGAGAAATAAAAAGCAGGAGATATACCCACAGAACTCTGTGACTGTATATCTCCTTTTTTCATAAATAAAATAACCTTATTTGTAAAGTCTGAACACTCCAAACACCTTGCCCAGAATCTCCAGTCCCTCATGGATCAGGATAGGATCCATAGTATCATTCTCCGGCTGAAGACGATAGTAGCCTTTTTCCTTGTAAAAAGTCTTCACTGTAGCTCCGTCTTCCATCAGTGCCACTACAATATCCCCGCTTTCTGCAGTAGACTGCTTGCGGACAAGAACCTGGTCTCCGTCAAATATTCCGGCATTTATCATACTTTCGCCTTTTACCTTCAGCATGAAGCTCTGCTCATTTGGCATAAACTCTGCAGGAACAGGAAAATATCCTTCAATATTCTCCACCGCAAGAAGAGGCTGTCCGGCAGCTACAGTACCCACGATCGGTACATTTACCACCTCACGGCGTACCAGATTGAAATTGTCATCAATGATCTCTATCGCACGGGGTTTGGTAGCATCTCTGCGGATGTATCCGTTTTTCTCCAGAGCTTCCAGATGTGAATGCACGGAGGATGTTGACTTAAGGCCTACTGCCTCACAGATTTCACGTACTGCCGGAGGAAAGCCTCTGTTCAGGATTTCATTTTTGATATAATCAAGAATCTCCTGCTGTTTCTGTGTAATTCTGCCATATGCCATAACAGTTGTACCTCCCGAATCTTTTATAATTTATAATTATAACACATCCCGTGCTTAAACGCAAACGGATATTCGGAAAATACGTTCTACTCTTGTTTTTATATAGATATGATGTTACAATATTTTGGAATGAATTTTTTAAAGGAGGCAGCCCTTTGCCTGATAATCATAAAAAACAAAAAAAAGCGCCGGGAATCCTTGCCAGATTCAGCAAAATATTCGGCCTGAATATCGGAACCATTATGTTTGGAGTACTGTTTGTATATATGGCTTTCAGTGGGATTCTGTATCTGACTACTCCCCATATTGAATCCTACCAGGTAACCTCCGGCCCTTTATCAAGAAATGAAACCTATACCGGTCTTGCAGTGAGAGAGGAATCTGTCTGCAAGGCTTCCTCATCCGGATATATCACCTATTATGCCAGAGAAGGAAGTAAGATCAATGCAAACGGAGCTGTATACGGAATCAGCAGCACGAAATCCGCTTCCTCCACCTCCCAGCTTTCCCAGGATGAGCTTTCCAGTATAAGAAATGATATGATGAGCTTTTCCAAAAGCTTTAATTCCAGTAAATTTAACAATACCTACAGTTTCAAATATGATCTGAAGGGAAATATCCTTCAGTATGCAGAAAGCGCAGCTTCTACGGCACCTCTGACCTCTGATGAAACGGATACAGACCAGGATTCATCCGATAACACTGCAGACACTGTGGAACAGGTCACCAGCTATGTAGGAGATGAATCTATAAACAAGGCAGAATCTGACGGGATCATCCTGTACTCTGTGGATAATTATGAGGGAAAGACTGTAGATACTGTCACTGCAGAGGACTTTGACCAGAATTCCTACCATGAAACAGATTTAAAAACTTCAGATTCTGTTAAGTCAGGAGATGATATTTACACGATCATTACGGATGAACGCTGGAGTCTTTTAATCCCCTTAAGTGACAAACAGGCTGAGAAATTAAAGGATCGGTCTGCCATCCGTGTAAAGTTTCTGAAGGATGATATGACTCAGACCGGTGATTTTTCTATTATTACCATTGATGGCGGCAAATACGGACAGATTGATTTCAGCAAGGGACTGATCCGTTATGCATCTGACCGTTTTCTGGATATTGAGCTTGTAACCAATACAGTGGTAGGATTAAAAATCCCCCTTTCCTCCATTGTGACCAAGGACTTCTATGTGATCCCGGACAAGATGGCAGCTACTGATCCCAAAACCGGCAATACAGGTTTTATAATGGAAGAGAAGACAAAATCAGGAAAAAATGCTTCTGTCTTTAAGGATGTAAGTATTTATGCAAAAATTGAGGATCCGATCACAGATCAGACAAAGGAATCCTCGGAAACCACCTATACCTATTATGTAGACAAAAGCGCTTTCAAAGAAGGTGATGCCATTGTAAATCAGGAAACAGGTGAGCGCTATATCATAGGAGAAACAGATACTCTGGAAGGTGTGTACTGCATCAATAAAGGCTATGCTGTTTTTCGCCGTATTGAGGTACTTGACCAGAATGAAGAATACGCTATTGTTTCCAGAAATACCACCTATGGTCTCTATAGGTATGATCATATCGTAAAAAACGCAGATAAAGTAAAAGAAGAAGATATTTTGTATTAAAGCCATTAGCTTAAAAATAAGAGGAGGCAGTAAAATGTTAGCAGATAATTTGGCAACTGTGCAGAAAAATATAGAACAGGCCTGCCTGAAAGCAGGACGTGACCCCAAAGAGGTAACCCTTGTAGCAGTAAGTAAAACAAAGCCTGTGGAAATGCTTCAGGAGGCTTATGATGCAGGTGCCCGTGTGTTTGGCGAAAATAAGGTACAGGAGATCATGGATAAATATGACAGACTGCCCTCAGATATCCAGTGGCACATGATCGGTCATCTGCAGCGCAATAAAGTAAAATATATTATTGATAAGGTTGCAATGATCCATTCCGTGGATTCTGTGCGTCTGGCTCAGACCATTGAGCAGGAAGCTGCAAAAAAAGATCTTTGTATGCCGGTACTCATCGAAGTAAATGTAGCGGAAGAAGAGAGTAAATTTGGCCTGAAAACCTCTGAAGTCCTTCCTTTTATAGAAGAAATTGCTTCTTACCCCCACCTGAAAGTAATGGGACTTATGACAATTGCTCCTTTTGTCTCAGATCCCGAGGAAAACAGAGAAGTTTTTCGCAAATTAAGGAAATTAAGTGTTGACATCAGGGAAAAAAACATTAATAATATTACTATGAGTGTTCTGAGCATGGGAATGACCAATGACTATCAGATCGCTGCTGAGGAAGGATCAACAATGGTGCGTGTGGGAACAGGTATCTTTGGTGAAAGAGATTACTCAATAAAAGAAGAATAAAGAAGATTGGAGATTAAAATGGGCGTTTTAGATAAATTTTTAGATGCCATCAAATTAAACGATGATTATGATGACGATGGATTTCTGGACGATGATCTGTTAGAAGGAGAGGATGACGAGGATTTCCTGGATGATGATTTTGAGGATAAACCAAAGAAGAAATTCTTTGATAAATTCACCAAAAAGAAGGATTCCTCTGAGGACGAAGACTTTGATGATTTCGATGAGAAACCACTGAAATCAGAATCCAAACAGACATCTTCCCTTAAACAGCCAACCGCTTCCGCTGCAGCGAAAGCTCCGGCCAGACAGGAACGTGCAGAACGCCAGACACGTCCGGCAGCATCTTCCAAGATTACTCCTATGAGAAGCAGCCGTAAAGCTTCCCAGGGACCAAATATGGAGGTGTGCGTGATCAAACCATCTTCTATGGAGGATACCCGTGAAATCGCAGATACACTGGTAGACAACTCTACTGTAATTTTAAATCTGGAAGGAATCGATGTGGAACTGGCACAGAGAATCATTGATTTCACATCAGGAGCCTGCTATTCTCTGGGCGGAAGCCTTCAGAAAGTATCCAGCTACATTTTTGTACTTGGACCTTATAATGTAGACATCACCGGTGATCTCCAGAATATACTGGGAGGAGCTGCACCTTCTGTGCGCGCAGGCTATTGATCTCCCATGGAGAAGAATGACTTCTTTTTAAAGAGGATCCGTGAACTGGCTGATCTTTCTTACCAGAGAGATATTGTGACTTTTTCGGATTTTCTTAATCTGAATGAACAGAATATGGTTAATAGTCTCCGGCAGCAATTTCCGCAGATCATTGTGGAATCCTCCGGCGGCTATGCGAATGCGGAGCGTCAGATGGTGGCTTTTCATCCTGATGCTCTTGCTTTTACCTGGGAATATCCTATAGACTGCCTGAAGATTGAACCAAAATCCCTGAAATTTTCAGAAGAACTGACCCACAGAGATTATCTGGGTGCCCTGCTGAATCTGGGCGTGGACAGAACCATGATCGGGGATATCCTGGTTCAGGAAAAGGCTGCCTGGTTTTTCTGTAACAAAAAAATGACGGATTTTTTTCTTAAAAATCTGTGCCGTGTCCGTCATACCAATATTCTGATCACTATTGTAGATAAGCAGGAGGAACTGCCTTCCCCAAAAATGGAAACCATTCATGGCACCTGTGCCTCTGTCCGTCTGGATTCTCTCATTGCACTGGCTTTTAAAGCATCCAGAAACAGTATGGTGTCTTATATTGAAGGGGGACAGGTTTTTGTAAATGGAAAGCTGATCACCTCCAATGGTTATGAACCCAGAGAGGGAGATATTATCTCAGTCAGAGGGAAGGGACGTTTTATCTATGAGGGCACGTCCCACCAGACCAGAAAAGGACGGAGCAGTATACAGTTAAGTTTATATATTTAAATGACAGGAGGGTATTGAAATGGCAGAACAGAAATTACTTGTAAAACGTGAGGGAGATTTTCATTATCCAATCTATTTTGAAAAAGATTTTTCCGGACTGGCACAGGCTGTAAGGGAAGAAGGACTGTCTGGACATAAAATTTGTGTTGTCACTGACAGTCACGTAGAGCCTTTATATCTGAAGTCTGTAATGGATTCTCTGCAGGAGGTTTCTTCCCAGATATTTTCCTTTGTCTTTGAAGCAGGGGAAAAAAATAAGAATCTGGACACAGTACAGGAACTATATCGTTCTCTTATTGAACATGAAATGGACCGCAAGGGGCTCCTGGTTGCTTTAGGAGGCGGTGTGGTAGGTGATCTGACCGGCTTTGGTGCAGCTACCTATCTCAGAGGGATTGATTTTATCCAGGTTCCAACCACCCTTCTTTCCCAGGTCGACAGCAGTGTGGGCGGAAAAACCGGTGTGGATTTCCAGCAGTATAAAAATATGGTTGGAGCTTTTCATCAGCCCCGTCTTGTCTATATGAATCTGTCTGCTTTAAATACACTTCCCCCAAAAGAATTTGCCTGTGGAATGGGTGAAATCCTGAAAACCGGTCTTATCTGTGACGGAGAATTTTTCCGATTCATCTGTGCAAATCAAAAAACAATCCAGGAGCTGGATTATACCCTTCTGTCCCAAATGATCCGCAGATGCTGCGAAATCAAAGCAGGAGTGGTAGAACGTGATCCCAAAGAGCAGGGTGAGAGAGCTCTTCTGAATCTTGGACACACAGTTGGACATGCTGTAGAGAAATTAAAGAATTTCCAGCTGCTCCATGGTCAGTGTGTAGGGATCGGTCTGATCGCAGCTGCATATCTTTCCATGCAGAGAGGGCTTCTGACTCAGGAAGAATATAATGAAATCCGTAAAGGCTGTGAAGCCTTTCATCTGCCCCTTACTGTAGATTCTCTGAATGCCGAAGAGATTCTGGCAGCCACAAAGAAGGACAAAAAAATGGAAGCCGGACATATTAAATTTATCCTGATGGATGGAATCGGTAAAAGTTTTATTGACAAAACCGTGACGGATATGGAACTTTTAGGCGCCATCCGGGAGATCCTGTCATGAAAAGGGAAGGAGCTTCAGATCTCCCTTTTCCTGCCTGGACAGGTGTGATCCTGACTCTGCTTCTTATCCTGATGGATCAGGGGACAAAGCTTCTGGCACTGTCACAGTTAAAGGGAAATCCGGATATCATTTTGATCCCAGGTGTTTTACAGCTGAAATATCTGGAAAACAGAGGAATGGCCTTTGGAATGCTTCAAGGGAAGATTCCTCTGCTGATAACTTTATGTCTTCTGTTTTTCTGTGTATTTTTGTATATTTATATTAAAATCCCCAAAACACGGTATTATCTTCCTCTCATCTGTACAGCCCTTGTGCTGGCGGCAGGTGCTGTTGGGAATCTGATCGACAGAGTATTCCGCGGTTATGTGATCGATTTTATTTACTTTTCACTGATTGATTTTCCTGTATTTAATATGGCAGATATTTATGTGGTATGCAGCGGCATATTTTTGGTTTTTTGCGTATGTTTCAAATATAAAGATGAAAGCGATTTTCGTTTTCTGAATAGAAAAAATTAGGAGCAGAAATGGAAATTCTTAATTATGTAGTTTCAGACGGTCAGTCCGGTATCCGGATTGACCGATATCTTTCCGATTCAAACGAAGACCTTTCCCGTTCTTACATTCAAAAGCTTCTGAAAGAACAAAAGGTTACAGTTCAGGGAACTTTTGTCAAGGCAAACTATAAGGTACAGACAGGAGATGTGATCACTGTGGAAGTGCCGGATATGACAGAGCCTGACATTCTTCCGGAGGACATTCCTCTGGATATCCTTTATGAAGATGAAGATGTTCTTGTAGTTAACAAGCCAAAGGGCATGGTAGTGCATCCCAGTGCAGGGCATACTACAGGGACACTGGTAAACGCCATCATGGCACACTGTAAGGAGAATCTGTCCGGTATCAATGGTGTCCTGCGTCCGGGAATCGTCCACAGGATCGATAAGGATACTACAGGGGCACTTCTGGTCTGCAAAAATGATAATGCCCACAGAGATCTTGCCCTACAGTTAAAGGAGCACTCTATCAAACGTCGTTACCGTGCGATTGTAGCAGGTGTGATCAAAGAGGAGGAAGGAACCATCGAGGGCCCTATCGGGCGCCATCCGGTTGACCGGAAAAAAATGGCGATCAATTACAAAAACGGAAAAGAAGCCGTCACTCATTACAGGGTACTGGAGCGTTTTCCCAATGCCACCTATGTGGAATGCCGTCTGGAAACAGGGCGCACCCATCAGATCCGTGTCCACATGACAAGTATAGGGCATCCCCTGCTTGGTGATGAAGTATATGGCTCAGGCAGGAATCCTTACCATCTTCAGGGTCAGACCCTTCATGCCATGATTTTGGGATTTGTGCATCCTTCTACAGGGGAATATATGGAGTTTACAGCACCTTTACCAGAATATTTTGAGAAGCTTTTGGAAAAATTGCGAAAATAGTTTGCTTTTTTAACAATATATTGTATAATATATTTACAATAAGCCAGGTAACAGAAGGGAGTGTAGTATTATGAATAGTACAAGTTCAATTATCACAATCGGTCGTGAATATGGAAGCGGCGGAAGACAGATTGGTCAGGAAGTTGCCAAATATTTCGGAATTAAATGCTATGATAAGGAGCTTCTCGAACATGCAGCCAATGAGAGTGGTATCTGCAAGGAGCTTTTTGAAAATCATGATGAAAAACCAACCAACAGCTTTCTGTATTCTCTTGTAATGGATACATATTCCTTTGGTTATTCCTCAGCAGGCTTTACAGATATGCCAATGAACCATAAGGTTTTCCTGGCCCAGTTTGATGCCATCAAGAAACTGGCTTCCGAGGGTCCTTGCGTAATGGTGGGACGATGTGCAGATTATGCTCTGGCTGAATATAAGGATTGCTTCAGTGTATTTGTACATGCAGATATGGACTGGCGAATCAGCCGTTTATCTCAGAAGCACAATAAAACAGCCAAAGAAGCCAAGGACATGATCAACAAAACCGATAAGAGCCGTTCCAGCTATTATAATTATTATACTAATAAAAAGTGGAGCGCTGCATCCAGCTATAATCTGTGTGTAGACAGCAGTAAGCTGGGGATCGACGGAGCGGCAAAAGCCATTATCCAGGCTGTACAGATTTTTGATTCCACAAAAAAATAACTATTAAAAAGTCCTCTGCTAATGCAGGGGATTTTTTTGTCCTGTATTTTTATTAAAATTCTATTAAATGCAGAGACTTTTATTAAAATAAATGTTATAATCGTAACAGTTTATAAAGGAGGACAATATGAAATTTCGTTGGGATAACAAATATCTGCACTGGGGTGTAACTGCTTTTATGGTAATTGCCGCCAGTATGCTGTTTTATTATGGGATTTTCCATATGAAAACGCTGATCACCGGAATCAAAACATTCCTGGGAATCATGGCACCTATTGTATATGGTGTGATCCTTGCCTATGTTCTGAGCCCACTGATCAATTTAATGGAGAAAAAGCTTATTTATCCACAGCTTGATAAAAGAGAGATCCATTTACAGAAAAAGGGCAGGAAGGCTGTCCGCTGGGCATGTGTTCTGGTTTCCATGCTTGCCTTCTGGATCCTTATCTATGCATTGATCATGATGGTGCTTCCACAGCTGATCCGAAGCTCCATGAATATTATTTACAGCTTTCCTTATTATGTAAAGGTCATTGAGAAATGGCTAAATTCTTTTGTACAACATGGATGGAAGCTGAATTCTGAAACCATCGATATGATGAATCAGTATTCTGCCAAACTGCAGGAGTATCTCACGACCAATATTCTTCCACAGATGCAGAATATGCTGAAAAATGTTTCTGATGGGATCTTTGATGTACTGATCTTCATGAAAAACTTTCTCATCGGTGCCATTGTGGCTCTCTATGTGCTTGCAGACAAGGAGAAGTTTGTTGCTAAGAGCAAAATGTTTGTATATGCCATTTTGCCTTCCAAATGGGCAAACACGCTGATCCATGCCATGCGTTTCACAGACAAAACCTTTGGCGGTTTTCTCTATGGCAAACTGGTTGATTCCGCCATCATCGGTATTTTATGTTATATTGGAATGCTTTTACTGGATATGCCTTATCCGATTCTGATCAGTGTGATCATTGGTGTGACTAATGTGATTCCTTTTTTTGGACCATACATCGGGGCAATCCCCTGCATTTTTCTGATTTTAGTGGTTGACCCCCTAAAAGGTATCTACTTTGCACTTTTCATCCTGCTTCTTCAGCAGTTTGACGGAAATATCCTTGGTCCAAAGATCCTGGGCGAAACCACCGGTCTGTCCAGCTTCATGGTCATTGTAGCCATTCTCATAGGCGGAGGACTGTTCGGAATTCCGGGTATGATCGCAGGAGTACCGGTATTTGCAGTGCTTTATGCAATGATATGGAGATTGATCAGTCATTCCCTTGGCGATAAAAAAATGCCTCTTGAGGAGGAATCCTATGTAGATATCGATTGCCTGGACACGGAAACCGGCGAAGCGATCCCCCTGAAAAAACAGGAGAGACACCACATTTCACCGGAAAAGCTGGAGGCCCAGAAAAATAATTTCTTTATGAAAATCTGGAATCCTTTATGCAGGATCGTGTGTATTATCTGGGAATATATCAAAAAGCTTGTAAACTCCCTGTGGCTTTATATAAAGAAATTATTTCTGCAGATAAAAGATAAGATAAAAAATAATAAACATACATCAGAAAAATAGTGACTGATATATAATAAAAAAATATGAGGGGAAATCAAAAATGAAATTACTGATACAGAGGGTAAACCATGCGCAGGTATGCGTAGATGGGGAAATTGTAGGCAAAATCGGAAAGGGCTTCCTGGTTTTTGTAGGAGTCGGTCAGAATGACACCAGAGAAATTGCTGACAAATATCTGAAAAAAATGCTGGGACTTCGAATCTTTGAAGACCAGAACGGAAAGACAAATCTGTCCTTGAAGGATGTTAACGGAGAGCTTTTGATGGTATCCCAATTTACCCTGTATGCCAATTGCAGACATGGCAACAGACCTGGCTTTACAGATGCCGGTGCTCCGGATATGGCCAATGAACTGTATGAATATATGCTGAATGAAGCTGCAAAACAGGTTCCTGTGGTAGAACATGGCATCTTTGGTGCAGATATGAAAATATCTCTTGAGAACGATGGTCCGTTTACCATTATCCTGGATGAATCACTTCTCTGATAAGATAGCAATAATCAGTTCTGGCATCTTTTTGTATAGAATATAATGGGGGATTTATACTAAGATGAAGCAAAAAACAAACAACAGGAAGCAGTGTCTGGTAATATTAGTGCTGGCTATGCTCATACTGACATTATCCGGCACCGGATTGATGACAACTGCAGTCCGCACAGAAGCTGCCCAGAAAAAGACCGGTTTTATTAAGAAAAACGGTTCCTGGTATTACTATGATCAGAAAGGAAAACTGGCAAAGGGCTGGTATAAAACATCTTCAGGTCATATGTATTATTTTGGAAAAACCGGTGCAGCAAAGGCCGGAATCCTGTCTATTTCCGGAAAGAAATACTGCTTCAATGAGAAAGGTAAAATGCTTACCACCTGGCAGACCGTCAATGGAAAGAATTATTTTTTTGATGAGAAAAAGGGATATATGTACACTGGCTGGATCACTACAACTGCCGGAAATAAATATTATTTCTGGAAGGATGGCGTGATCCGTTCCGGTTTCCGAAAAGTAGGAAATAAGATCTATTGTTTCTCAGATAAGGGAAAAATGCTGAAAAACTGCTTTGCAAAAAAAGGAAAGGCTACTTATTATCTGAAATCCAATGGAACCCTGGCTAAGGGACGTCTTAAGATCAAGAAAAACTGGTATTCCTTCCACCGTGAAACCGGCGAACTTGTACGGAAGGGATGGTACAAGGAGACAGATGGCTCCTATTATTATGCCGCATCCAATGGAAGATTGGTGAAGGGTTTTTATAAGCCGGATTCTTATTATCGGTATTTCCGTTCTTCTGACTGTAAATTAGTGACAGGATGGCAGGAAATTGACGGTTATAAATATTATTTTAAAGAAAAAAATGGCATCCGTTATGACAGTTGTTTCCTAAAGGATAAATCCAGAAACAGATATTATTTTGACTCAAATGGCAGACTGGTTGTCAAAAAATGGGTCAAAAAATCCGGTTCCTATTATTATTCCCAGGCAGACGGTACACTGGCCTCCGGATGGCTTACACTGGGAGAAAACAAATATTATCTGAATCCTTCTACCTGTGTAAGGGAAACAGGCTGGATCACTGTTAACGGAGAAAAATACTATCTGGATCCTACCACAGGCATTTTAGTCAAAAATCAATGGGTAGGTACTGATTACGTAGGAGAGGACGGAGCAATGATACCAGAGTATCACAAAGTATCATTCCGCTGGCCTTTGAAATCCACTTACAATTATATCAGCAGTTATTTCGGCAACAGAGAATCACCTGGAGGTATCGGGTCCACCAACCATAAGGGTATCGATATCCCGGCTCCCACGGGTACACCGATCTACGCGGCAGACAGTGGTACCGTAATCACAATGCAAAAGCCCACAGAAAGCGGAGGTGCAGGCTATTATACCAAGATCGATCACGGGAAAGGTCTGGTCACAGAATACATGCATCAATCTAAATTTCATCCAAAGGTCAAGGTCGGCGCCAAAGTAACCAAAGGACAAATCATTGGATACGTTGGCAGTACCGGCAACAGTACCGGACCACATTTACATTTTGGTGTAATTGCAAACGGTACAAATCAAGATCCGTTAAATTACATAAAGCGTCCCTCATAAAAGGGATGCTTTACCACATATAACAGACTGATTTAAGGGTTTATCTGTAATTTATCTTGATCTATTTGAAAAACCGGCGTTTGTCGTATAGATTGAACACCCACTTCTACAGGAGCAAATAAGCAAATGAATAACCAAAACGATTATAATGACAACAAAAAAGTTACCTATCATGAACAAACAGATATTTCTAATATCCTGAAGCTTCGTGAAGTTCTGAAAACTCTTCCTCCTTTCTGCAGGGATTATTTCAGGGCTATGGATCCGGTTACCACAACCAATACCAGAATTTCCTATGCCTATGACATACGGATCTTTTTCCAGTTTTTATTGGATGAAAACCCTGCCTTTAAAAATTACTCTTTAAAGGATTTTACTGTTGATGTCCTGGATCAGTTAAAGGCGGTTGATATTGAGGAATATCTGGAATATCTGAAGGTCTACAAAAATGGTGACAAAACCGAAACCAATGGGGAACGCGGAATGAAACGTAAACTTTCTGCTTTAAGAAGCTTTTACGCCTATTATTTTAAACATGAATTTATAAAAACAAATCCAACTGTTCTTGTGGATGTACCAAAGATCCATGATAAAAGCATCATTCGGCTGGATGCTGATGAGGTTGCTCTTCTGCTGGATTACATAGAGCACTGCGGCGATGAGCTTACCGGACAGAAAAAGGCTTATTATGAAAAAACAAAAGAACGGGATCTGGCTATTGTTACTCTCCTGCTCGGCACAGGAATACGTGTATCTGAATGTGTAGGACTGGATGTGGAGGATATTGATTTTAAAAATAATGGTATCAAAATCACCCGAAAAGGCGGCAATGAAATGGTTATATATTTTGGTACAGAGGTCGAACACGCTCTGCGCCGGTATCTGGAAGTCCGCGAGGGAGTGATTCCTATGTCAGGACATGAACATGCTCTCTTCTACTCTACCCAGCGAAGACGCATCGGCATTCAGGCTGTAGAGAATCTTGTCAAAAAATATGCACGCGCAGTCACCACCACCAAGAAAATCACCCCCCATAAGCTGCGAAGCACCTATGGCACTGCTCTCTACCAGGAAACCGGTGATATATATCTTGTAGCCGACGTATTGGGCCATAGAGACGTTAATACAACAAAGAAGCATTATGCAGCCATGGATGACGCAAGACGCCGTAAAGCGGCTTCTGCAGTCCATTTACGTGAAGATTAAAAAGGAGCAGATCAGAAATTTACTGATCTGCCCCAATTTTTATTCTCTGGATTAATCATTCATCAAAATTTGTCTCAAAAACGCCTTCTGGAGTTCGCATTGTCAGAACACCAAGATTAAACTCATCGTCCATCACTGTAATATGATATTCAAAAATAACATCATCATCGAATTTAGACAGTAACACATAGGAACCATTTTCCTTCCCGTCTATCTGATCACAGATATCGTTGTATACCGCCTCGCCGGAGATACTTCTGGGATATCCTGCTTCTGTAATTTTTTTCTCAATTGCCTGATATAATTCTTCCATTTTTGTCAACCTCTTTCTGTGCCACAAAAAGGATATCTGACACATTATATGGAGATATCCTTTTCGCATTTCGTTATGTAATTTTAAAATTTAATAAGAGTCATTTCCTGGTTGTCATTATTATAAAGCCACGATAACTTTCTCATGGAATACTTCAGGAAGTTCTTCTTTGTCTAAAGACATACTGATTATAAAAGTAACGTTAAACTGAGTTCCAATGGATTCTAACTGCTCAAGGGTACTTGTAACATCCTTACCCTCCAGCTTGGCTACCTTCAGAAAACTGTCAAGATAAATCTGCTCGAGATCATGATCCTGTGAAAGAATACCACAGATAAATCCTACAAATTCATCTGCATTCTTAATCGGGAAGCCGGATACATCGATCAGACGAACCTTATTATTCAGTTCATACATGTGCTTGGTGCTTTTGTCCAAATAAACAATGCTACCATTCGCTTCTTTAACCGCTCCATTCACTTTGTCTAAAAGTACTTTTGTTTTGCCTTTACCTTTCTTTCCTACAATCAGTTCAACCATCCTGTTTTCCTCCTTAGACACATATAATATTAATTATTACTAAATTCCTCAATTAATATGTTTCAATTATAGTGCATATTATCATAAAATTCAAGGGGTTATTTACTTTTTTTGTGAAATTTTATTAATTTATGACAATTACTTAATTTTACTGTATTTTCGGAGATAAAATTCTCTAACTGTTGATATTCTGGAGCAGCGAATTCATCTGCTGATACAAGAGTTCCTTGCTGGATGCTCCCAGCACAATAGATACAAAAGGTTTTCCAAAAGCATTCTGGGTTATGATCGCCAGACAGTTACCTGCAGAAGCAGTGGTTCCTGTCTTTCCGCCCAGAACCGTTACATCTTTGGGAGGGGTTGCCTCACCGGTCAGATAATGGTCTGTAGCTTCCAGACTGACACTGTGGGACTCTCCGT
>OLOY01000531.1_pt1 | contig 25635 bp, 24 predicted proteins | sample 1672771 | NCBI WGS metagenome assembly OLOY01 (sample SAMEA3136722, study PRJEB25190) | human gut metagenome
ATACCCCCATATAGGACTTTTATATTTCATTGTCCTATATGAGGGTAGCATATCATTTTGGTGTATGACAGTCTTTTTTTGTCTGTGAAACACAATAGGTTATTGACAGAAAAAGCGTGTTAGTTTATACTAACATATAGTTAAACGAGAATAACTTTCGTACAGGATAAAATATTAACCAAAAACACAGGATCAAAGGAGGAACATATATGAGTATTGTAATCGTAGGTGGACATGACAGAATGGTAGCACAGTATAAAAAAATCTGTAAATCTTATAAATGTAAATGTAAGGTGTTTACGCAGATGGAAGCGAATTTCGGCAAGAAGATAGGATGTCCGGATGTTCTGGTGCTTTTTACAAACACAGTATCCCACAAAATGGTGAAATGTGCACTGGACGAGGTGGGAGCTTCCACTGATATCGTACGCTGCCACACAAGCAGCGGAAATGCCTTAACTGGTATTCTTGAAACACGTTGCTGTTAAAAATTCTATTATGCACATTGCAATAATACAGTGATAAATAAATGAGATTTTTTATTAATGTTTTAAAACGAAAAACTTTATCAATAAAAAATGTAAAATAGTTATTGACATCTAACCAAAATTAGAATACACTAACTACGTAATAAAGATAATGTTTATCATTTATTAAATACCAGAAAGGGATGAAAAAAAATGCCACTGTCAATGGTGAATGCCGGTGAACCTTTCACGATCAAAAGGATCGGAGGCAAAGAAGAAGTTAAGAGACACCTTGAGGAACTGGGCTTTGTGGTAGGAGGAATTGTGACAGTTATTTCCGAGATCAACGGAAGCCTGATCGTCAATGTTAAAGAATCCAGGGTTGCCATTGGAAAAGACATGGCAAGCAAGATTATGGTCTAGGGTGTGTTTGAAACAGAAGTGTGTTTGAAGCAGAACTCTGGGGAAAGAAGGGAAAAGATTTGAAGACATTAAAGAATGCGCGTGTAGGAGAGACTGTAAAGGTTCAGAAGCTTACAGGTGAGGGCCCGGTCAAGAGAAGAATTATGGATATGGGAATCACGAAAGGCGTGGAGGTTTATGTGAGGAAGGTTGCACCTCTGGGAGATCCGATAGAAGTAACAGTAAGAGGATATGAATTATCCCTGCGTAAAGCAGATGCCGAAATGATTGTTGTAGAATAATTTTTTTTGATAACAGGTTAGGATGTTCTAACAATTAGATGGTGCTAATAGTTTACAAAGACTAATTTTGTATAAACAGAATGTCCTGAATGAAAAAATATCAAAGGTAGAGGAGAGAGATTATGTCAGTAAAAATTGCACTCGCAGGTAATCCGAACTGTGGTAAAACCACATTGTTCAATGCACTGACCGGATCCAATCAGTTTGTAGGTAACTGGCCAGGTGTAACAGTAGAAAAGAAGGAAGGTAAGTTAAAGGGACACAAAGATGTGATCCTTACTGACCTGCCGGGTATTTATTCTTTGTCACCATATACTCTGGAGGAAGTAGTTGCCAGAAATTATATCCTTCAGGAAAAACCGGATGCGATCATCAATATTATTGATGGTACCAATATTGAGAGAAACCTGTATCTGTCCACACAGATCCTGGAGCTTGGGATTCCGGTGATCATGGCCATTAACATGATGGACATTGTAAGAAAGAATGGTGATACCATACATATTGACAAGCTGAAAAAAGCACTGGGCTGTGAGGTGGTTGAGATTTCCGCCCTGAAGGGAACCGGAATCACAGAGGCTGCCAACAAGGCTGTAGCCATTGCACAGAGCCGCAAAAAAGTAACACCTGTTCATGAATTCTGTGAGAAAGCGGAAGATGTGATCAGTGATGTAGAAGCAAAGCTTACAGGTGTTGTAGAGGAATCCCAGAAGAGATTTTTCGCTATCAAGCTGCTGGAGAGAGATGATAAGATCGCAGAGCAGATGAAAACCAAAGTGGATGTATCTGCTGAGATCAGAGAAATGGAAGAGGCATTTGACGATGACACAGAGAGCATCATCACAAATGAGAGATATGTCTATATTTCTTCCATTATCGGCAAATGCCTGACAAAGGCAAGAAAAGAGAAGCTTACAACCTCTGATAAGATCGACCGTATCGTCACAAACAGATGGCTGGCACTTCCTATATTTGCAGTTGTAATGTTTATCGTGTATTATGTATCTGTAACCACAGTTGGTACGATCGTAACAGACTGGACCAATGATGTGCTCTTTGGTGAGATCATTCCTCCGGCTATTCAGTCCGGACTGGAAGCAGTACACTGTGCTGCTTGGCTGGAAGGTCTGATCCTTGACGGTATTGTAGCAGGTGTTGGAGCAGTACTTGGTTTTGTACCTCAGATGCTTGTGTTATTTGCATTCCTGGCATTCCTGGAGTCCTGCGGATACATGGCACGTGTAGCATTTATTATGGACCGTATTTTCCGTAAATTCGGACTTTCCGGTAAATCCTTCATTCCAATGCTGATCGGCAGCGGATGTGGTGTTCCTGGTGTTATGGCTTCCCGTACTATTGAGAACGACCGTGACCGTAAAATGACAATTATGACAACTACCTTTGTTCCCTGTGGTGCAAAGCTTCCGATCATTGCCATGATCGCAGGTGCATTCTTCAACAACAGTGGATGGGTAGCAACAAGCTCTTATTTTGTAGGTATCGCAGCAATCATCTGCTCCGGTATTATCTTAAAGAAAACAAAAATGTTCGCCGGAGACCCTGCTCCTTTTGTTATGGAGCTTCCGGCATACCACTGGCCTACACTCAGCAACATTCTGAGAAGTATGTGGGAACGTGGATGGTCCTTTATCAAAAAAGCAGGTACTATTATCCTTCTTTCCACTATTGTTCTCTGGTTCCTCATGGGCTTTGGATGGGAAAACGGTGCCTTTGGCATGGTAGAGGAACTGAACAATAGTATTCTGGCAAAGATCGGTTCCGCAATTGCATGGATCTTTGCACCACTTGGATGGACAAAGGCAGGCGAAGGCTGGAAGATGGCTGTTGCAGCTGTTACAGGTCTGATTGCAAAAGAAAACGTTGTTGCAACCTTTGGTATGCTCTTTGGCTTTGCTGAGGTGGCAGAGGACGGTGCAGAGATCTGGGGCAACCTGGCGCAGGTTATGACACCGATCGCAGCTTATGGTTTCCTGGTATTCAACCTTCTGTGCGCTCCATGCTTCGCAGCTATGGGTGCCATCAAGAGAGAGATGAATAATACAAAATGGTTCTTCTTTGCAATCGGATATCAGTGTGGACTGGCATATCTTGTATCCCTCTGCATCTATCAGATCGGTACCCTGGTAACAGGCGGCGGATTTGGTATCTGGACAGTTGTGGCATTTGTGATCGTTGCAGGATTCTTATATCTGTTGTTCAGACCATATAAAGAAAGCAATACCCTTAAAGTGAATGTAAAGGGTCTGGCAGGAGCGAAATAAATAAATTGGACTTCTGCCTGTTAAAAGATTAAGATTAAGATGGAGGTATCGTTATGGGAACTTTGATCGTAGGTGGCATTTTACTTCTGGTTGTTGTGCTGATCGTCAGAGGAATTATCCGTGACAAAAAAAGCGGAAAGCATTCCTGTGGCGGTGACTGCAGCCATTGCCGGGGCTGTCATTGATAACAGACAGCTCAGGCTGAGAAATAGATAAAAGACTAAAAGCGGAAGGATGATGTGATTTTGGGAGCAATGGCGTTAAGGAAAAATAATGATTGTACAGAAACAAATTACCAGAGAACCCAAATGCAGAAGGATGTGGTCATCCGGGAATTAAAGAAGCGTGGCTGCAGAATAACCAAACAGCGCAGGATGCTTCTGGAGGTCATTTTGGAAAATGAATGCTCCTGCTGCAAGGAAATCTATTATAATGCCTCCCGTCTGGATCCGGGGATCGGATCAGCCACTGTGTATCGTATGGTAAACCTTCTGGAGGAAATCGGTGCCATAAGCAGAAGAAATATGTACAAGATCGTCAGGAATCCTGACTGTTCCGAAGGAAGCGTGTGTACCGTTGAACTGGATGACAATACAGTGCAGAGATTATCCAAAGATAATTTTAATCATGTAGTACAGGCAGGATTACGGGCCTGTGGATATATTGATCAGCAGGAAATCGAGAAAATGTTTGTGAGTCCCTGTGAAATATGAAAAAAATATTGCCGCCAGGAAGATCCGAAAGATTTTCCTGGCGCTTTTTAGAATACGTTTTTGATTAAATTTCTCATTAAGCCAAAAACAGTGGAATTTGGAAAAAACTGGTTGTATAATACAGGAATTATATGATACTAAGGTCAAAAGTTTACAAAGACGTTCGTGCTTGCATGATCAGACTTTTGAACTTTATAATATCAACTCATACATTAAGGAGGAAAATACAATGATTAAATTTGACGGTAAGAAAACAGGAATTTTTGCAGCAGGAGTAGCTTTTGGAACAGCAGGTATTAAGATCCTTACAAGCAAGGACGCAAAGAAATTTTACACAAACTGTACAGCAGCAGTTCTCCGTGCGAAATCCTGTGTGATGAAAACAGCTTCCACAATCCAGGAAAATGCAGAAGATATTTATGCAGAAGCACAGCAGATTAACGAAGACAGGGAAGCAGCTGAGGAAGTAGTGGAAGATACAGCAGAAGATACTACTGATTTCAGAGAAGAGAAAGAAGAAACAACAGAAGAAGGCAGCGAGGAATAATGAAGTTTGCTATTAAGCATGAAATAAAAGGACGTATCCGTATCCATCTGACACAGAAAAGCATGACTTACAGACAGGCAGACATTCTCCAGTGTTATCTGGAAGCCCAGACAAATGTGACCAGGGCTTCCATTTATGTGAGAACCCAGGATGTGGCTGTTTTTTATACAGGCAGCAGAGAAGAACTGATAAGATTACTGAGTAGATTTTCCTATGAAACAGCCCAGGTATCTGAGACAGCGCTTGAAAACTCCGGGCGGGAATTAAATGAGACCTATAAGGAGAAGCTGATCAATTCTGTAGTGCTGCGGACATTGAATAAAATGTTTCTGCCATATCCGGTACGTGTGGCACTTACTACGGCAAAATCCATAAAATACCTTTACCATGGTGTCCGCACTCTGCTGAAGGGCAGACTGGAGGTTCCTGTACTGGATGCCACAGCCATCGGTGTATCCATGCTCCGCGGTGACTTCAATACTGCAGGCTCCACCATGTTCTTACTTGGCATTGGTGAGATTCTTGAAGAGTGGACACACAAGAAATCTGTCAATGATCTTGCCAGAAGTATGTCCATCAATGCTGAGAAGGTATGGCTTTTAAATGCAGAGGGCCAGGAGGTACTGGTGCCGGTTTCTTCTGTTATGGCAGGAGATCTGGTACGCGTACATATGGGAAATGTAATTCCTTTTGACGGAAATGTAGTGGCAGGAGAGGCTATGGTCAACCAGACCTCTCTTACCGGTGAATCCGTGCCTGTCCCCAAGGCAGAGGGAAGCTTTGCCTATGCAGGAACCGTTCTGGAAGAAGGGGAGATCACAGTCAGAGTGAAAGAAGCAGCAGGCTCCAGCCGATATGAGAAGATCGTCAGCATGATCGAGGATTCCGAGAAACTGAAATCCTCAGTGGAAAGTAATGCAGAACATCTGGCAGACCGCCTTGTGCCCTATACTCTGGCAGGTACAGGTGTAACCTGGCTGCTTACCAGAAATATGACAAGGACACTTGCAGTGCTTATGGTAGATTTCTCCTGTGCACTGAAGCTTGCCATGCCGATTACCGTATTATCTGCCATCAGGGAGGCAAATACCCACAGCATTACAGTAAAAGGCGGCAAATATATGGAAGCAATGGCTGATGCCACCACCATCGTATTTGACAAAACAGGTACCCTTACAAAGGCAAAACCTGTAGTTGCAGATGTAGTGCCTTTTAATAATGAACTGAGCGCCGATGAGCTTCTGCGTATTGCAGCATGTATGGAAGAACATTTTCCTCATTCTATGGCAAGGGCTGTGGTCAATGCTGCCAGAGAGAAACATCTTGTTCACGAAGAAATGCATTCCAAAGTAGAATATATTGTGGCACACGGCATTTCTACCACCATAGAGGGCAAGAAGGCAGTGATTGGAAGCTGGCATTTTGTAATGGAAGATGAGAAATGCGTGATCCCGGATGGAATGGAAGACAGATTTGAACATCTGCCCCTGGAATGCTCTCACTTATATCTTGCCATTGAGGGTAAGCTTGCAGCAGTTATCTGCATAGAGGATCCTCTTCGTGAAGAGGCAGCAGATGCTGTCCGTGAATTAAAAGCAGCAGGCATCACCAAGGTTGTGATGATGACAGGAGACAGTGAGCGTACAGCTGCAGCCATCGCCAAAAGGGTGGGAGTAGACGAATACTATTCCGAGGTTCTGCCTGAGGATAAGGCATCCTTTGTGGAGAAGGAAAAGGCACTGGGACATAAGGTGATTATGATCGGTGACGGAATCAATGATTCTCTGGCACTTTCTTCAGCAAATGTAGGTATCGCCATCAGTGACGGTGCTGCCATTGCCCGTGAGATCGCTGATGTTACGATCTCTGCTGATAATCTCCATGAGATCGTCACCTTAAAGAGACTGAGCACAGCTTTGATGAAGCGAATCCACAATAATTACAGAACTATCATTGGTGTGAACGGCGGGCTGATCGCTCTTGGAGTTACAGGCGTGATCATGCCAACAACCTCCGCATTGCTTCATAACATGTCAACCCTGACTATCAGTTTACGAAGTATGAGAAATCTTCTTCCGAAGGAAGAAACGTTATAAATAAGAACAATATAAAGAAGAAACAATATAAAGAAGAAACATTATAAAGAAAAGAAGTCCTGACTGAAAGGCAGAGGATTACAGATGGATGTATCCTTGCTGCCTCGGTCAGGACTTCTTTCCTTTGGGTATAAGTGCCAGATGTGACAATCCAGTAAACTCAATGGGTATCTGCCACAAATTTCTTGATAGCAGAAAAGCTCTCCGAGCTGATGGCATGCTCCATTTTACATGCGTCCTCAGCTGCAACCTCAGGATCTACTCCCATAGAAGTTAACCAGTTGGTCAGGAAAGTATGTCTTTCATAAATTTTATCTGCAATTGCCTGTCCGGCTTCTGTAAGATTGATAAAACCATTCTCGTCAACCGTAATATAATTACTGGTTTTTAAATTCTTCATTGCAACGCTGACACTTGGCTTGGAAAAAGAAAGCTCACGTGCAACATCAATAGAGCGGACATTTCCGCTTCTTTTCTTGATCATAAGGATTGCCTCAAGATAATCCTCTCCTGATTCGTGTATTGCCATATTCATACTACCTCCCATGTATTGTTTTGGATTATAACATAAATTTTCATTTCCGTAAAGAAAACTGCAGAAAACTATTGACAGCACAGAAAAGAATGTTATAATAAAATCAAACAAATGAACAAGTGCTCATATGTTAAAATGAATAAAATGAGCCGGAAAGGATAATATTATGAAGAAGACCTATAAGATCGATGTAGACTGTGCCAACTGTGCCAATAAAATGGAGGAAGCTGCAAAGAATACAGCAGGTGTGAAGGATGCAACCGTTAACTTCATGATGCTGAAGATGATCGTTGAATTTGAGGACGGACAGGATCCGAAAGCAGTTATGAAAGACGTATTAAAGAACTGCAAGAAAGTAGAAGACGACTGCGAGATCTTCCTTTAATAAAGTGTTTCAGGGACTGCTGCATAAAGAGCAATTTACCGCAACATCAGCCGGTGGATAAACTTTTTTTGCCGGCAGCCCCTGCTTTTTAACCGAATCAAGTAAGTCCCCTGCGGGGGTTGCGAATATCCGCTTTACTGATTTTATCCGTCTGACTGCGGAGCAGTCATAAATTGTAATAAGAAGAGAGGTATTGCAATGAATAAGAAGCAGAAGAAAATGCTGATAAGAATTATCATATCCCTTGTTCTGGTGGTTGTTTTTTCACAGCTTCCGGTTGAGGGTTATCTGCGGTTTGGTCTTTTCATGATCCCTTATCTGATCATCGGATATGATATTCTGAAAAAAGCATTCAAAGGGATTAGAAATAAGCAGGTCTTTGACGAAAATTTCCTGATGGCAGTGGCTACCATAGGTGCCATCCTTCTGGGAGATTATACAGAGGGCACAGCGGTTATGCTTTTCTACCAGATCGGAGAGCTTTTCCAGAGTTATGCAGTAGGAAAGAGCCGCAGGAATATCAGTGAACTGATGGATATCCGTCCGGACTATGCAAATGTAGAGAATAACGGCCAGCTGGAACAGGTGGACCCGGATGAAGTGGCGGTCGGCACCATCATTGTTGTACAGCCAGGAGAGAAAGTACCCATTGACGGTGTGATCACAGAAGGTACTTCCACATTAAACACCAGTGCACTGACCGGGGAAAGTCTTCCAAGAAGTGCAAAGGTGGGAGACGAAGTGATCAGCGGCTGTATCAACATGACTGGTTTACTGAAAATCCGCACAACAAAGGAATTTGGCGAGTCCACAGTATCCAAAATCCTGGAGCTTGTAGAGAATTCCAGTTCCAGAAAATCAAAATCCGAGAACTTTATTTCCAAATTTGCAAAATATTATACCCCTGCTGTATGTTACGGTGCCCTTGCTCTTGCCCTGATTCCGCCGATCGTACTGTTGATTATGGGAAAACCGGCTATGTGGGGTGACTGGATTTACAGAGCCCTTACCTTCCTGGTAATCAGCTGTCCATGCGCGCTGGTGATCAGTATTCCTTTAAGCTTTTTTGCAGGAATCGGTGGTGCCAGCAATCAGGGAGTGCTTGTGAAAGGCTCCAACTATCTGGAAACACTGGCACAGACCAAATATGTGGTATTTGATAAAACAGGTACCATGACCCAGGGTGTATTCGAGGTAAGCGGCATTCACCATAATGAAATGTCTGATGAGAAATTGTTAGAGTATGCAGCACTTGCAGAGTGTTCTTCTTCCCATCCCATCAGCAAGAGTCTGCAGAAAGCATATGGCAAACCTGTTGACAGAAACCGTGTTACAGACATTGAAGAGATCAGCGGAAACGGTGTGATCGCAAAGGTTGACGGTGTTTCTGTAGCTGCGGGAAATGCAAAGCTGATGAAGAAGCTCGGGATTGCCTATCAGGAATGCCATCACGTAGGAACAGTGGTACACATGGCTGTAGATGGCAGATATGCAGGACATATCCTGATTTCTGATATTATCAAGCCTCATGCAAAAGAGGCCATTGCAGAACTGAAGAAGACCGGCATTTCCAAAACAGTTATGCTGACAGGAGATTCCAAACGGGTTGCAGATCAGGTTGCCGCAGAGTTGGGAATTGATGAGGTTTACAGTGAACTTCTTCCTGCTGATAAGGTAACAAAGGTGGAAGAGCTTCTGGATAAGAAAACAGCCAAAGAAAAACTGGCATTTGTAGGTGACGGTATCAATGATGCCCCTGTATTATCCAGAGCAGACATCGGTATTGCCATGGGTGCCCTTGGCTCCGATGCAGCAATTGAGGCAGCAGATATTGTGCTGATGGATGATGACCCGCTGAAGATTTCCAAAGCGATCAAGATTGCACGTAAATGCATTCACATTGTATATGAAAATATCTACTTTGCCATCGGTATCAAGGTTCTCTGCCTGATTCTGGGTGCCCTTGGTATTGCGAACATGTGGGTGGCCATTTTCGCAGATGTAGGAGTTATGATCATTGCGGTATTGAATGCCATCCGTGCGTTATTTGTGAAAAAACTGTAAATATGGATAATGGTTACTGTCTGAGCAAGCAGTAACTATTTGCAATAACATAAACGACTGAATAAAATTAGAACTGATAACAGCCAGAAAGGAAACAGGTGACAGAATGGAAGAACGTAAAGATGAAGTATGTGATGGTTTTGAGGTTCATGAAGACCTGTTGAAGATTGTAAATGAGACTCTGCCCGAGGAAACAGAGCTTTATGATTTGGCAGAACTTTTCAAGGTTTTTGGAGATTCTACCAGAATCCGGATCCTCTTTGTTTTATTCGAGGCAGAAGTCTGCGTATGTGATCTTGCAAAGGTACTGAACATGACCCAGTCAGCCATTTCCCATCAGCTCCGCATCCTGAAGCAGAATAAACTGGTCAAAAGCCGCAGAGAGGGGAAATCTATTTTCTATTCCCTTGCAGACGACCATGTCCGCACCATCATTAACCAGGGACGGGATCATATAGAAGAAGACTAACGATATGGTTGACCTAAATTCCAGGAACCTGCACCCGCTTGCAGAGTTCAGCAGTCAGTCCGCCGATCACAACTCCCGCTGCAACCCCTGCTACAAGCAGAGCAGGCGCATATACAAACACACTTGCATTATTTACGATCAGCATGGCAATGATCAGCTGACCGATATTATGGGAAACACCTCCTGCAACGCTGACTCCGATCAGACTGAAGGAGGTTTTTTTCAGCATAAGTGTCATAATTGTCATACTAAGTGCCGCTCCTGCCAGACTGTACAGGATACTGAACAGATTTCCAAACATAAATCCGATCACCAGGATACGGACAACGGAAACCAGGGCAGCCTCTTTAAAGGAATACTTTTTCAGGATAAACAGGACTCCCAGATTGGCAAGCCCCAGCTTGATCCCCGGGATTCCCGCAAAAACCGGGATCAGTGATTCCACATATCCCAAAATAATCGCAACAGCGGAAAAAAGCCCCAGATAGGCTGTTTTCTGTTTCATAGAAAAATTCTCCTCTCGATAAAATACCATCAACTTCAGATATTTTAACATATAGGAAACTTCAGTGCAACTGAGAAGTTAGACTTTTCTAACAAAACTTAAAACATAATTTTACTGGTTCCATATTGAGAAAGTTTGTCCAATAAAACTATTGAAAAACAGTGGAAATTCTCCTGCAATTATGATAATCTATCAATTGTTAGATGAAACAAACTATATTTGCCAATCCCATCCTGGTAAGGGTTATTCCAATTGGTACAGGTAGTTCAAAAAAATAAAGAGGAGAAAATCATGACAAACAAAAATCTTATGAAAAAGATAGCACCGGTTGTAATGAGTGCGGCAGTAGCAATGACCAGTATTCCGTATGTAGCCATGGCAGCTGATTTTACAGACAGCGAGGTGATCACAGACAGTACAGAAGATGTTGATTCTGACGAATTTGGCCCGGAGGATGCAGAGGACGAATTTGCCCCGGAAACAGAAGAAGAGAATACATTTGCTGCAGAAGCACAGCAGGGCGAAGCTTATGTTCTTATGAACATTCCATATAATGATTTCTATAAGGCAGAACTGAAAAACAACGATGTGAAAGTGGATGCCTTTACATCTGCAACCCTTAATAAATCAAGAACCTCCGGAATGATGAACGGAAATTCCGCTTATCACGTAGACCCCAACGGAACCGATGTAACAGGCGTTACATTCCCTGTAAAAGTCAGTGATCTTTCCCTTTTGAAAGATCAGAAGCAGGTAACAGATTCTGACTCTGTTACCATTACTGTGACAAACAGAGGACAGACAAGCAGCAATACCTATACAGGAAAAGATTCCCTGATTGAAAATGCCTCTTATTCTTATTACATTTTAAGCGAAACACCGTCTTATTACAAAGAACTTACTGTAAATGCAGATGGCAGCTATTCATTCTCAGCAATGAAAGGTGCTCAGACAAAGACAGTTGCAATTGATGCTACATTAAAAACAGAAACAAAATACGGTGATTATGAACTGGATCTGGACAAGGAAACTTTTTCATCACTGTTCGATACAACCACAGATAAGATTTATGGTGTAACTGTAAATACTACAGACGGAACCAACTATGGCCTGCGTCATCTGGAGAATATCTGGCACGGAAGCAAGCTTGCTTGGGGAACCGGATATACAACAGAAGTTCACGGATGCCCTGTTTCTTCTGCACATTATAAATCAATCATGGGAAAAACCATTGACAGTGTCACTTATTACACAGATAAGGGAATGATCACCTTTGATGTTCCGGATGTAAAGGTGCAGACAACTACAGGAATCAAGGCAACAGTGGCAGATATTATGAATACAGACACATCTGCAGCAGTTACCTTTGACCAGACACTGCCTGCTGATTTCAAGGCACAGTATACAGTAGACGGAACAAAAGTTTCCTGCACAGACGGAAAACTTGCAGTTGGAGCTCTTGCACTGGGAACGCATAAGGTTGAAATTGCAGATGCCAGCGGAAAATACGCAGCTATTGTCACTGAATTTACAGTAAACACAGACAAAATGCCGGCTTCTTATGACAGTAATGCGACAAAACTGGTTGCAGCAAAAGGCATTACAGCAGAAGAGTTTTCTGCATACATTAAGAGCATCAGTAAAGTAAAAGTTGATGATACAGAATATGCCGCAACAGGAAAAGGAAGCAAAGTCATTGTAAAAGAAGATGGAACCCTTGATCTCACAGATCTTCAGGTGACAGACACAACTGTTTTCGAAATAACTGCTGTGGGATATAAGAATAATCTTACTTTTATTTACAAAGAAGCAAAAAACACATTTGAATTAAATACTTCTTCCAAGACTCTTTATACAAAAGGTAGCACAAAAACCACTCTCAAAGTTACAACAAACCTTACCGATAAAATCACATGGAAATCCAGCAACACAAAAGTGGCTGTAGTAAACAGCAAAGGTGTTGTAACTGCTAAAGCAAAAGGAACAGCAGTGATCACAGCATCCTGCGGAGAATACAAAGTAACCTGCAAGATAACAGTTAAGAATCCATCCCTGAAGCTTACAAAAACTTCAGCGACTGTAAAAGTAGGAAAAACAACAAAAATTTCCGCAAAGGCAACCCCATCCGGAAAGATTACTTACAAATCCAGCAACACCAAGATTGCAACAGTAAGCTCCAAAGGCGTTGTAAAAGGAAAGAAAAAAGGTACTGCCAAAATTACAGTAACCTGCAACGGAGTTAAAAAAGTATTTACAGTAAAAGTAAAATAAATAATAACAATAACAGATAAATAATTCACACAATAAATGACCTCGGATTTTGCTCCGGGGTCATCTTAATGAAAAAAAAACAACATTAGCAGAATCTATTATATATAGATTTTTGTATACGAAAATGATACACTTTTAAAGTTAGTTGAGATTAATATTTGTTTCATTCAAAAACAAATATTTATCCGTCAAAAATAAAAAAGAAAGAGAGGAACAACGTGAATAATCAAAATTTTTATCTGCGTCTGATCGCGCTTTTGCTGATCATCATGGCGGTATTTTTCTATAATGAAACAGTAAAGGATAAAGAACAGGCCCAGGATATTGCAGATCTGACTGCAAAAGTAGAGAGTCTGGAGAAACAGCAGGACCAGATCCTTACAGCATTAAAGGAAACTTATGAGGAACAGAAAACAGCAGCAGAAGCTGATAATAAATCTGAAAAGGCTTCTGCAGAGGATAAAGAAAATACAGACCAGGCAGATTCTGAGGAAACAGATGACTCTGACAATGTATATAAGAACGGCACCTTCGAAGGTTCAGGAACCGGATACGGTGGAACGATCACTGTTCAGGTAACTCTGGAAAACGATACCATTACAGCAGTCAGTGTAGTCAGTGCACCGGGTGAAGACAGTGCTTATCTGTCACAGGGTGAGAATGTCATAAACAGCATCATCAGCGAGCAGAGCACAGATGTTGACACCATTTCCGGAGCAACTTTCAGTTCTACCGGTATCTTAGAAGCAGTAAATGACGCATTATCAAAGGCGGAAAACGCATGAAAAAGAAACAACGAAAGGTACGGCTGATCCGTGCCGCCATACAGCTTATATTTTTTATAGCAGCGCCCTCTCTTTTTTCTACTGCATTTGCAGGAATCAAATCTATCTTTCTTGCAATCGGAGGACAGCAGAGCGTGACCTGGAACTCTTTTCTGGATATCACGGCATTACTGTTGATCATTACCATTCTGTTCGGACGTCATTTCTGCGGTTATGCCTGTGCGTTTGGCTCGCTGGGAGATGCTCTGTATGAGCTTACCACATTTATCCGTGCGAAATGCTTTGGAAAAAAGAAAAAACATGGATATCCGGAGGAATGGGTGCACAGATTACAGAAAGTAAAATATGTGATTCTTACATTCCTGCTTCTTTCCTGCATAACAGGATTCTATTCTAAATTACAGGGAATGAGTCCATGGGATGTATTCTCCATGCTTACAACAGGCAGACTGCCAAAATCTACATATATTGCAGGAACAGTTCTGCTGATCCTGATCATGGTTGGAATGTGTACACAGGAACGTTTCTTCTGTCAGTTTCTCTGCCCCATGGGAGCAGTATTTGCAATCATGCCCATCCTTCCGGGAGCACTTTTCAAACGTAACCGTCCAAACTGTGCCCCAAAATGTACACTCTGCAAAAAGAGATGTCCCGCACACCTGGATATTGACGGTGATACCTCCCGTTCAGGGGAATGCATCTGCTGTCATGCCTGCACTGCAGTCTGCCCAAGGAAAAATATTCATGCAGGCACTGTTATTGATAAAAATTAGCAATTACTAACTTGTTGAGAAAATTTGATTAGTAAGAACTAACTATATTGGTAGACATACTTTACGTACAGTGATATAGTCTATAGAGTTAGTTGACAATAACAACAAGAGGATAAGGAATTAGAAATATATGACAAACAGACGCTCTTTTGTGCTGGGACTTTTCATTACGGCCTCTCTTTTATGCACATCCCGGACTGCATGGGGAAACTCTGAAATAAACACATACACCAAAACAGACTTTGCTATGGACACTGTAGTATCAGAGACTCTTTACACAACAGGTGAGGATATCACAGCAGACGTAATCTCTGCATTAAAAGATGTGGAAGAGAACTGGATCTCCTGGACAAAAGAAAATTCTCAGATCTATCAGATCAATCAAAATGCCGGCAGTACAGTAACAGTTTCTCAGGAAACGGCAGCTTATTTGAAACAGGTATTGGAGCTTTCGGAAGCTTCTGAGGGTGCTATGGACCCAACTATGGGAAAAATCATCCGTCTCTGGGATATTGACGGAGAAGATCCTCATATTCCTGAGGAAAAGGAATTGAACACCCTGCTTAAGAAGGTAGGATATAGCAAGATTACTCTGGATGGAAATAAGGTTACCCTGCCCGCTGGCATGACACTGGATCTTGGGGCAGCTGGTAAGGGAATTGGCTGCGATGCAGTAGAACAGGTTCTGGAAAAGGAGAAAGAGGTTTCCGGTATGATCCTGAATCTGGGTGGCAGTAGCGTGATGAGCTATGGCTCAAAGCCTGACGGCTCTTCCTGGCAGGTAGCTGTAACCGATTCCAGAGATACAGAAGGGGACTACCTTGGAGTAGTAGCTTTAAAGGGCACGGAATTTCTCTCCACTTCCGGAGATTACGAGAAATATTTTGTAGAAGACGGGATCCGCTATCATCACATACTGGATCCTTCTACAGGCTATCCAGCCAGAAGCGGCCTTACCTCTGTAACTGTGGTGTGTGACAATGGCCCGGACGCAGACGGGCTTTCCACTGCATGCTTTGTACTGGGAAGGGAAAAAGGAGAAAAGCTTCTGGAAAAATACCATGCCGATGGGCTGTTCGTAGATGACTCCGGTCATGTCTGGCTCACAGAGGGCATGAAAGAAAGATTTCAATTACTGAAAGATACTTATTCCATAAGCGAATAAGATCATCTCATATAAAATTATATTCAGGAGGATTTTTGGTATGCGCAAAGGGAATTTAATTAAGATGGCAGCACCTGCAATTTTAAGTGCTGCAATGATGGTTTCCGGATTACCGGTTATGGCTGCGGATTTTACAGCTGATACTGTTACTGAAGCACAGGTGCAGGCAGATGATTTTGCAGCAGATGAGGAAATAGCAGGAGATGATTTCTCAGGGGAAGAGGAAACACCTTTTGTAGATGAACAGCAGGCTGCAGAGGATGAATTTGCAGCAACAGCAGAGGAAGGCTACAAGTATGTTTATGCTGGCCTGACCTGGGAGCAGTACTGGGCATCTGAGGGAGTTTACAATGCGTCAAACACCAGCTCCAATGCGACAGCAGACGGACATGGGGAAACAGACAAGGGTGGCTTTGACACAGTAACCAGAGCAACTGTAAACCATGGCCTGCACAGAGGCAGCTACCAGTGTGAAGCAGTCATGTATGATAAAAACGGCGGCTCCTATGAGATTTCCTACTGGACCTCAGCAAACGATGCAGTACTTACTGACGGAACCACAGTAAAGCTGAATCAGCCGGAGAGAGGACAGATCACAAAGGCGGACGGAAGTGTTGTGGAGTTTGACCACTATACCATCGTTGGCTTGAAATATGTTCCTGTTGCAGTAAAGGCAGCAGATTATGAAGCCTTCAAATCCCAGTTCAAGGTAGTAGAGGACGGAAGCACAGTTGCTGGTGGATTTGGAGAGAAGAATTTACAGTCCTATAGTGCAGTTGCTGATGTTACCGCTGAAACAAACGGCTTAAAAGAAGCTGTAAAAGGTTCCGATGGAACATTTACATTCAAGGCAAGAGCAAATGGTACTGGTTCCGGACTTAAAGATCAGGCACTCCAGACAGCATCCAATGTTACCGCAACAGTAAAAGAAGCAAGCGGAAGCTACGGTGAATTCCTGAGAGTAGATATTACCGGTGACGGATATGGAGCTCTTGGTGCCAAAATGTATGCTGTAAGATGGGATTACTATGGAAAAGGTGATACTGTTTTGGCATCCTATGGTACCAAGTTTGCAGCAGACAACTGGATGCACAAGGCAATGGGTATCCAGCTTGGCCTGACAGATTCCTACCGCTGCCAGCTGCCAAAGGGAACAGACGGTACAGGAAAGTGGAAGCTGACTGTATATGCAATGGGATATGCAGATACTACCTTTGAGATAACTGCAACAGAAGCAAACATTGTAAAACCGGAAGCGGGGGTTGCTGACACAACAGCATTAAAAGCAGCAGTAGAGCGGGCATCTGCATTAAAAGAGGCAGATTATACAGCAGATTCCTGGAAAGCAATGCAGTTAGAGCTGGATGAAGCCAAAGAACTTCTTGCAAAGGAAAATCCAACCCAGGCAGAGGTTGACGAGGCCACTACTCATCTGAATGCAGCAGTACAGGCACTGGTAAAGGCTGAGGTAAAGGATACTCTTACCTTTGCAAAACCAAAGGTAACTTTGTACAAGGGTCAGAAAAAAACACAGACAGCCACAGTAACCGGAAAGGTACAGGCACCTGTGTACACCTCCAGCAATAGAAAAATTGCAACTGTAGATAAGAAGACCGGAAAAGTAACAGCAAAGGCAGCAGGAAAGGTAACTATCACTGCAAAGAGCGGATCTTTAAAAGCAACCTACACAGTAACTGTAAAAAATCCTACCCTGAAGCTGACAAAAACATCTGCAACTGTAAAAGTAGGAAAAACAACAAAGATCACAGCAAAGGCAACTCCATCCGGAAAGATCACATACAAATCCAGCAACAAAAAAATTGCTACCGTATCTTCCAATGGTACAGTAAAAGGTATCAAGAAAGGTACAGCCAAGATTACAGTAACATGCAATGGTGTATCCAAGACATTTAAAGTAACTGTGAAATAATCTATGGACAAGAATGATAAATCCTGGCTGAAGCTTCTTCCGGCAGCAGCAGTTTTTGCCGCAGTTTGTATCACCTGTTATCAGGCAGAAAAAAGCCCTGTAGAAACAGCCGCAGTCTCTGATAACAGTGTTATGTCTGTCAAAGAGATTAAGGAACTGATTCAGACAGGAACCACAGAGAAGGCAAACACAGATGCCTCCTCCCAAAAAGAAAAAGCTTCAGCAGAAAAAAAATCAAAAAAGGCAAAGAAAACAAGTAAAATCAAAACCGGCACCAAAAAGAATGCCACTTCCGGAGCTGCCGCAAAGGGCAGTGCATCGGCAGGGGGAGCAGGAACAACCACCACACCCACCACCACAGTTCCGGCAGATGGATATGTGGACGGCACTTATACAGGCTCTGGCACAGGCTTTGGGGGCACCGTTACCGTACAGGTCACAGTTTCCGGGCACAAGATCACAGCAATTAATATCCTGGATGCTTCTTCTGAGACTCCCGCATATTTTGCCAATGCCAAGGGTGTGATCAACAAAATCCTGTCAGGACAGACTCCAAATGTAGATGCTGTCAGCGGAGCTACCTACTCCTCAAACGGAATTATCCAGGCAGTGCAGAATGCTCTGTCTCAGGCAATTCCCTCAGGAAATCAGGCTGGGGTCACTCCCACACCTACATCTACGCCAACTCCAAAGCCCACCAAAAAACCGGTTCCAACTCCAAAACCAGGGGAAGAGCAAATTTATAAGGACGGCACCTACACAGGTACAGGCAAAGGCTACAGCGGAACCATCACTTTGACTGCAAAGATCAAGAAAGGAGTAATCACTTCCCTGAAGGTGGAAAATACAGATACGCCTGCATTCTTTCAAAAGGCCTGGGATAGGCTGGAGGAAGAAATTCTGGAAAAACAGGTAGCAGAAGGCATTGACACGGTCAGCGGAGCTACTTACTCTTCCAAGGGAATCCTGGAGGCTTTCAGAGATATCCTGAAGCAGGCCAAAAAGGGAGAAGCAAAGCCAACAGTCACACCGGAAATAACTCCTACACCTACAGCAGCCCCAACACCTACAATAACCCCGGCACCTACAGTAACTCCCACTCCGGAGGCAAGCCTGACGCCGGAGCCAAGTCCTGCACCGGAAGCAAGCCCCACACCGGAACCAACCGCAGTACCGGAGCCTGAGGGCAGATACATAGACGGAACCTATACGGCATCCAGCTATGGCTACGAGGGAATGGTCAATGTTACGGTCACCATTTCGGGAGGACAGATTGTTTCCATAGAGCAGAGCAACGGGGATTCCCCGGAATATTTTGATTATGCCTGGAATACCATCCTGCCTCAGGTAACTGCAAATCAGTCCACTGAGGGAATCGATGCTGCATCCGGGGCCACCTATTCCTCAGAAGGAATTCTGAATGCAATCCGTAAGGCTCTTGCACAGGCTGCCAGATAGGAGGAACTTTACGATGATAAAAACAACAGTACAGGTAGAGGGAATGATGTGTGGAATGTGCGAATCCCATGTAAATGATGCAGTGCGGAAGGCCTTCCAGGTGGAAAAAGTCACATCCTCCCATGGAAAGGGAGAAACCGTGATCCTCTCCCAACAGCCCCTTGAAGAAGCTGCACTAAAGGCTGCCATTAATGCAACCGGCTATGAGGTAAAAGGGATTACATCAGAACCATATAAAAAAAAGAAAGGGATTTTTTCCTTTCTACATAAGTGATTTCAGGAAGCAGGGGTTACCCCTGCTTCTTTTAACCTTGTGCCTTTGCGAAAAGCCTCGAAGAATGTCGACAAGTTTACGGACAAATTTGGGAAATGCGGTTGTGAAAAATGTCAAATTATGGTAGACTAAGTGCAGTTCATAAATTAGGAGATATAAAGATATAAATGAAGAAAAAAATACAGACCCTTTGTTGGGTTTTGTTTACCATATTTTCTGCGGGATGCTTATTTATTAATTTTATCAGCGAACCGCCTGTAGATAATGTAAAAGCGTTGACAGGCTATATGATCTGTGCAGCAGCAGTTTCAGTGTTATATCCGGCAGCTATGCTGTTCCTGGGACTGAGAAACCGCTGGCTCTATGAGCAGCTGCAGAGGAAAGCCGAAGGAGAAAGAGAAGCTCTAGAAAGCCTTTCCCCCACATCCCTTAAAAGGGAAAATATACAGAGACATCCTTTTGCCCACAAAGTTGTGCCTACGGACTTGTCTATGCTGGTCAGTGCTCTGAACTCTGATCAGAAGCTTACAGAGGAGGAGAAGGACTCCTTGATCAAATACATTAAAGAGAAATGATGTGAGCTGTTTTGGATTTGCTTGTATGTATGTCAATTGCAGGAAGCATTCCTGTATTGCTTTGTTTTTTATTATTTCTGATCCAGAGGGATTCTTATAATTTCCTTTGGGGCAGGAAATTGTTGCTGGCAGGAGTGTTCTTTTTTCTGGTTCCGGTACAGCTGGTGAAGTATCAATTTCCGGTTGAATCGCTCTCCGGCTTTGTGATGGGAGAGGAATCACAGTTATACTTTGAAAAATCAGTTTCTTTTCTTCGCGAAACCAAAAGTGAATATGTCTGGATTAGGCATTGGACTCTGGCCCTTGTACTTTTATGGGCTGCAGTTGTCTTTATATTTGCAGTATATGAATTTATTAAATATCATAAGGGAATTGGAACGATTATAAGTTTTATTGATTATGAGATGGATGACGTTCCAGGGTGTACAAAGCTTTATATTGTACCAGATGGATTTTGTGGCCCCTGTGTCATTGGATTTTTTCGTCAGAAAATTATTATTCCTGAGAGATTCGTTAATCATCCGGATTTTTATATGGTGTACGATCATGAGTACGCACATATGAAAAATCATGATAACCTGATCAAACTACTATGTTTGATTATTTTATGTTTTCATTGGATGAATCCTGTTGCATATCTTTTACTTTTTCTTTATAGAATTACCGCGGAAGCCGTTAGTGACAGCAATGCTGTAGATGGCTATTCCAAAGAGGAAATAAAAGAATATGCAGCGCTGTTAGTTGTAGGAAGTCCTACACGAGAAGTATTACCGGTAGTATGGAAAAACAATTTTTCAGTACAGGGCAAGATGCTCAAAAGGAGGATTAATTACATGATGAAAAAAAGAAAATCAGGATTAGTGCAGAGGTCTCTTGCAATGGGAATTTCAGCATTAACAATTATGATGAGTGCCGGAACAGTATTTGCATATGAACCGGTTCAGTCATCAGATAAAAGCGTTAATGAGATTTTCTCAGATTTTGATTCTGATGATTATATTAACTATGATTTTGAAACATCTAGCTTAGTGGATGATTATGACTTTTCTGAGAGTGATGAGATTTTTGTTGACGTGAATGGACAGAGGATTTCAATTTTAGATTCTGCTTCCACTCCTAATCGCGCAATATGTCGTCATTCTATGGTTAATGGAACTTTATCAAAGCATTCTAAGAATGGTTCTGGCGGTTGTACAGTAACAGTATATACTTGTCAAAGATGCAATAAATGTGGATATTTGGCAAATGCAAAATATCAAAGCACTCATACATATGTAAAATGCCCACATTAATATTCTAATGTAGTTAGGATTTAATTATTGAAATTATAAAACATCTAGAAATACTTATAACATTTAAAATGCCGTCTCTGCTTTGACGATTCAAAGCAAAGACGGCATTGTGTATATTTTACAGTATTAATCATTAAGGGGAACAAAAGGGATATCTCCTTGCACATCCCCTTCATTTCTGATTTCCAAATCCCCCCAACAAACCGGTTCAATAGTCTGTTCCATGAGCCTGATTGCCAGATCTCTGGCGTTTTCCCCCAGGAGGGTGCTGTTGGGCAGCTTGGCAGCCAGTTCTTCCGTGATGGAGCTCAGGCCTTCCAGGATCATTCCTTTGCCAGGAGTTTCTTTCCACCTAAGCTCGATTTCCTTTTCACTGTGGAAAAACACAGACAAAAGCCGTTTCACGCATTCCTCCACAAAGGTGATTTCCAGCTTCAGTACAGGAATCTGGTTTTCATTTCTGGTAAATTCTCCCAGTGTGCGTACAAGATAATTTTCTCCGTGCATGGAAACTGTGCCCAAGACAGCCTGACGGAAGCCTACAGGCAGAGTATGAATTTCTTCCCCTTCCAGAAAGGACACAGAGAAAATCCCAGATTCACAGGAGAAAGAAATCTTCCGGATGCCCTCTGTCATATTATTATGGAAGACTTGCATAAACAGCGGAAACAGGCCAATGCTCTGCTGGCGCATTTCATAGGTCCGGCCATGGAGCTCCTGCCTGAATTTCTCGAAGAAAGCAGGAGAGTGGGATTTTTCACAACAGCTGTTATTTCTGCGCAGCTGACGCTTTTTCCAGCCGCCACGCAGGATAGGACGGGTCAGCTCCATTCCCTGCTCCAGTTCTCCGCACAACCGCTTCAGCAGCAGGGCAGCAGCCGGGTTCTCAGGAAGTGTATCAGCAGGAGTGTATTCCGGCGGAAAATATTTCCGGATAATATTTAGCATAATGCAGTCCTGGAATAATTCATTATTTCCTGCATTGGTCACCAGGACCATATCCATATCCGGATAAATTACCACATTCTGTCCCAGCATTCCGTTAAATTCAAAGCTTCCGGGACGCTGTTCCATCCACAGCTGGTAACCATAACCATAGGTATCATCAGGGGTTTCCCAACGCTTTTGGGTGGAAGCCTCCACCCAGCTTTCCGGAATAATCTGTTCTCCCTTCCATTTCCCCTTCTGGAGATAAAGCTGTCCAAGCTTGGCCATATCCTCTGCACAGAGGAAAAGCCCCCAGCCGCCCTTTGTGATCCCTGCAGGACAGGTTTCCCAGAAATACTTTGTAATTCCCAGAGGCTGAAAAAGCCGTGGCTTCAGATATTCGGTCAAAGTTTCCCCTGTGCGCTTGGTGACAATGGCAGACAGCATATAGGTGTTCAGGCTGTTGTACTGAAAAATCTGGCCGGTAGTTCCGTTTACTGTAGAATTCAGATAGCTGGCTACCCAGTCATTTCCGGATACAATACCGGATTCATTAAAGGTAATCCCACTGGACATGTTCAGGAGATTTTCCACTGTGATCACAGGCCGGAAAATTTTCAGCAGGGAATTGACTTTATCAGGAAAAATATCATAAATATTTTCATCCAGGCGAAGCTTCCCCTCCTCAATCAGCAGTCCTACAGCCATTCCGGTGATGCTTTTGCACATAGAATGGGTAATGTGCCACATGCCTCCGGGATAAGGCGCAAAATTACATTCGCAGATCACCTTTCCGTGGCGGAGAGCCATGAAGTGATGCATTTCCGTGCCCTCTGCATGATACAGTTCCCGGATCAGGGCTGTAAGATACTCAGAGGAAATTCCCTGGCTCTCCGGAGTCGCCCGCTCAAAGGGCTGCTCATAAGGGGCATCAAAAGGAAAGTCCTGTTTCTGAGGAAAATAATCCACACGCCCGCTTCCTGTCTTGCCCAGAATAATATTAAAAATTAATTCTGCAACTGCAATCTGTTCCTTACTCATAGTGTCCCTCCTGTATAAAATCAAATAGACAAAAGTATCCGGCACATTAGTTTTGTTCTAAATTATACCCTTATAAAAGAGATAAATGCAAACACATTATAAACATACCTATGCTTATAATTGTTTGCATTTATCTCTTTTGTAATGAGTAAAATCAGACCGCTTTCTTAATAAGTCTTTTTTCTCTGGAGCGTGTGTGAAAGATTTTTCAAACACGCTCTAAGCCTCAGATTTGGAAGAGAGCAGTTATCTTTCCTCAAATGGTATAAAGTCCGTATGTTCTCCTACATATTTATAAGCAGGACGGATAATCTTGTTGGCGCTTATAAGCTCCTCAAGTCTGTGGGCACTCCAGCCAGGCATACGTGCAATGGCAAAAATCGGTGTAAACAGTTCCTGAGGGATTCCCAGCATACTGTAAACAAAGCCACTGTAGAAGTCTACATTTGCGCACACATTTTTAAATATCTTTCTGTGTTCCATAATAAGTTTGCCTGCCAGCCCCTCAACTCTGTTGTAAAGCTCAAACTCCTCGGTCATGCCCTTTTCATCAGCCAAGGCCTTAGCAAAACGCTTCAGGATCACTTCACGGGGGTCAGAGAGAGTATAGACTGCATGACCCATACCATAGATCAGTCCTGCATGGTCAAAGGCTTCTTTATTCAGAATCTTCTGAAGATAATCAACCAGCTCATCCTCATTCTCCCAGTCCTGTACGTGAGCCTTCAGGTCAGCAAACATATTCTGGACCTTCAGGTTGGCACCACCGTGACGGGGACCCTTCAGGGAGCCAATGGAAGCAGCTGTGGAAGAGTAGGTATCCGTACCTGAGGAGGTTACCACATGAGTAGTAAAGGTAGAGTTATTACCACCGCCATGCTCAGCATGGAGAATCAGTGCAATATCCAGAACCTTAGCCTCCAGTTCTGTATACTGGCCATTCGGACGCAGCATCAGCAGAATATTCTCAGCCAGAGAAAGACCTCTCTGTGGATTGCGGATAAACAGAGTCTCATCCTTACGGAAATGACGGTATGCATGATAGGAATAAACAGCAATCTCAGGAAGCTTGGCAATCAGCTCCAGAGACTGACGCAGTACATTTTCAGGAGAAATATCCTCCGGATTGTCGTCATAGGTGTACAGGGCCAGTACACAGCGCTGCATGGCATTCATAATATTGGCATTGGTACCCTTCATAACCACGTCACGGACAAAACGACCGCCCAGCTCCTCCATGTTTCCCATAACATCGAAAAATCTGGCCAGCTCATCCCTGTTGGGAAGCTTGCCGAAGATCAGCAGATAAATAACCTCTTCAAAGCCATAACGTCTGCCGTTCAGACCATTGATAATATCCTGTACATTGATGCCCTGGTAAAAAAGCTGTCCGTCTGCAGGAATCCGGCGTCCATTGACCAGCTTATAACCATTTACATCAGAAATTTCAGTCAGACCGGTAAGAACACCCTTACCTGCAGAATCACGCAGACCTCTTTTTACATCGTATTCTACATATAAATTAGGATCAATATGATGATTTCCCAAAAGCTCATGCTCAAAGAATCTCATCTTGTCCCTAAGCTGCCTGGAATCCTCCAGACTCATCATTTCATGCTTTTTTTCCATAATTTTTTCCTCGTTTCCCCATTGTATATTAAAAAACACTGATACAGTTAAGATTGGTTACATCTTTGTAATCAGTGTTCGGGTATGGCATACATTTGTGTTCACCTGGTTAATAATTCTACAGTAAAAGCTCCGAAAATGCAAGAGGGTATTTCTTTTTTCGTGTATAAATATTCATAATCTGACCTATTTCATCTATTAGTAAATTTATTCACCAAAATCTGTCTGGTTTCCATACCGAACCTGTGTTATGATTGTTCTGTGGCTTTTCTTATAATAGTAGAAGGGAGAATTAAAAAGAAATGCAAAGCAGCATCAACAACATTTACCGGCTGGATGGAACCGTTCCCATTGCCAAAGCGATTCCTTTTGGGCTTCAGCACATCCTTGCCATGTTTGTTTCAAATCTGACACCGATCACGCTGATCGCAGCCTCAGCTCAGCCGGCTCTTACCCAGGCCCAGATCGCAATTCTGCTTCAAAATGCTATGTTTGTGGCGGGAATTGCTACTCTGATACAGCTGTATCCATTATGGAAGATTGGTTCCAGACTTCCGGTGGTAATGGGAGTCAGCTTTACCTTTGTCACCGTTTTAAGCACTGTTGCAGCTAATTACGGCTATCCTGCCGTGATCGGTGCGGTTATGATCGGCGGTATCATGGAGGGAACTCTTGGTCTTCTTGCAAAATACTGGCGTAAGATCATTACACCGGTTGTAGCAGCTTCTGTCGTAACTTCTATTGGATT
>OLOY01000532.1_pt1 | contig 25557 bp, 21 predicted proteins | sample 1672771 | NCBI WGS metagenome assembly OLOY01 (sample SAMEA3136722, study PRJEB25190) | human gut metagenome
CGATCAGTAATTTCATATCATTTCTCCATTATATATGCTGTAGAAGTTTTTTGCTTCTTATGGTCACAGAGACGGAATGACCACATTTTTCGGTACTATTTTACCATAAAAAGGTATAAAATACGACCTGTTAAAAAACTTCTTTTGTATAATCTTACAATACTAACAGGAAAATATTTTACCCTGATTCTAAATATTTTCCCATTACCCAAAAAGAAATGTGATGCTATGATAAAGCTACATTAAGAAAGAGGGAGGAGTCAATAACCGTGTCTGATTATGTTCTTGAGTTAAAAGGCATCACTAAGATTTTTCCGGGCGTGAAGGCGTTGAACAATGTTCAGTTTCAATTAAAACCCGGTGAAGTTCATGCACTGATGGGCGAAAACGGTGCAGGTAAATCTACGTTTATCAAGGTTATTACCGGTGTACATAAAGCAGAAGAGGGAGAGATGTATCTCTTCGGTGAGAAGGTAGACTTCAAGGGACCGAAGGATGCGCAGGCAGCAGGAATCGCAGCCGTTTATCAGCACCCCACATCTTATCCACATCTGTCTGTAGCAGAAAATATTTTTATGGGTCATGAGATCATCAAACATAAGATGATTCAGTGGAAAGCCATGAATGAAGAAGCCAACAAGCTTCTGAAACAGCTGAATGCAGATTTTGATGCTACGGCTGAGATGGGTACCTTAAGTGTGGCACAGCAGCAGATGGTAGAGATTGCCAAGGCTCTTTCCACACATGCCAAGATCGTTATCCTGGATGAGCCCACTGCATCACTGACAAGAAGAGAGTCTGAGGAGCTTTACAGGATCGTAGATCAGCTGAAAGAAGAGGGCGTTTCTATTATCTTTATTTCTCACAGATTTGAAGATATGTACCGTCTGGCTTCCAGAGTTACCGTATTCCGTGATTCCCAGTATATCGGAACTTACGATGTAGATGGAATTACCAATGCAGATCTGATCAAAGCTATGGTTGGCCGTGAGATTAAGGATCTGTTCCCTAAACCAGAGGTAGAGATCGGAGAGGAAATGCTTCGTATAGAAGGACTTTCCAGAACCGGTTATTATAAAAATGTATCCTTTAACGTTCATGCAGGAGAAATCGTGGGACTTACCGGTCTGGTAGGTGCAGGACGTACAGAGGTAGTTGAAAGTGTCTGTGGAATTACCAGACCGGATGAAGGTAAGGTATACCTGGAAGGTCAGGAAGTCCACATCAAACAGCCTTCAGATGCAATGGAAAAGGGAATTATCCTTCTTCCTGAGGACCGTCAGAAAGAGGGTCTGATCATGAGCTGGGGACTGGGAAGAAATGTTACTCTTCCAACAATCAGTAAATATGCGAAGAACGGCTTAAATGATGAAAAGACAGAGAGAGATCTGGCAAAGAAGCTTCTGGAGGAAGTGGATACCAAGGCTGTGGATATTTTCCAGCCTGCAAGCTCACTTTCCGGCGGTAATCAGCAGAAGGTAGTTGTTGCCAAGGCTCTGAGCCAGGAAATGAAGGTCGTAATCATGGATGAGCCTACCAAGGGTGTTGACGTTGGTGCGAAGGCTGAGATCTATGCGATTATGGGAGATCTGGCAAAGAAAGGCTATGCCATCATCCTGATCTCTTCAGAAATGCCTGAGATCCTGGGAATGGCAGACAGAATCATCGTTATGTGTAATGGACGTAAAACCGGTGAACTGGACAGAAACGAGGCAACACAGGAGAGAATTCTTGAACTGGCTATGGAGAAAAGCCAGAATGCAGGAGAGGGGGCAGCTAAATAATGGAAAAGAAATCCATCATGAAGAAAATTACAGGCTCTCGTGAAGCGTTGCTGGCAGTGATCCTGATCCTTCTGTGTCTGGTAGTCACAGCGATCAGTCCATCCTTCCTGACACCGAAATCAATCATAGAGCTTCTGAAAAATAACGCAGTCACACTGGTTATGTCACTTGGTATGTTATGTGTTATGCTGGTTGGCGGTATTGATATTTCTATCATGTCAACCCTGGCACTGTCCGGTATGTCCATTGGTATGTTGTTGAAATACGGACATATTTCCAATACCTTCCTGGCATTTGTAATCGCCATTGCTATCGGTGCAGCCTGCGGAGCAGTTGTTGGTCTGGTAATCTCCAGGGCAGCGGTACCTCCGATCATTGCAACCATGGGCTTTATGTATGTATTCCGTGCTATGGGATATCTGGTATCCCACGGTGGTGAATGGGCAGGTGCAGCAGCACTTGGAAGCTTCAAAAATTTTGCAACATCTAAATTTCTGGGACTGAACTGTGTGATCTGGATCATCATCCTCTGCTATGTATTCTTCTTCTGGTTCATGAAATGGACAAGAACAGGACGTAAGATTTATGCAGTAGGAAGTAATCCCAGTGCAGCAGAGGTTTCCGGTATTAATGTAAAAAATATTAATTTACTGGTTTACACCATCATGGGTATTCTGGCAGGTCTGGGCGGAGCCCTTCAGGTTTCCATCTATGCATCAGCCATGCCGGATATGCAGTACGGTGGTGAGATGGATGTCATCGCAGCCTGCGTAATCGGTGGTGTAAGCATGAGCGGTGGTCGCGGTACCGTAGTGGGAGCTCTCTTAGGTTCCCTGATCCTGGCAACCATTGCCAAGGCACTTCCTCTGGTAGGAATCGGCGCTCTGTGGCAGAATACGATCAAGGGTGTACTGATCCTGGTGGTAGTTGTAGTGAACGTAGTATTACAGCGAGTTGCTGACAGAAATGCATTAAAAGGAAGGGAGATGTAATTCATGGCTGGAAAATCTGGAAGAAGTATTAACAACGTGCCGGAAAGTCCGATCAAACATATGATATTCAGCTGGGAAGGCATCCTGGTAGTCCTGTTTATCCTGGTTAACATTTTCTGTAAAGGCTTTTCAGAGTATTATAATTTAGAAAATCTGCTCCGTCAGATGCCTGTATATCTTGCTGAGGTATTTTTGATGATTCCTATGGCATATATCCTGGTACTGGGAGAGATTGATATTTCCGTAGGTGCAACCGTGTGTCTGTCTGCTACATTAAGCTGTATGATGTGTAATACAGGAGCACCATTTATCGTAGTAATTCTTACAGCACTGATCGTGGGAACTGTCTGCGGTGCAGTCAATGGTTTTATCCTTACACAGTTTGAGGAGCTGCCTCCGATGATCGTAACACTGGCAACACAGATTATCTTCCGTGGTATTGCCGAGATCGTACTGGGAAGCGGTGGAAGTATCTCAGCATCCAATACAGATGGCTTCCGTCTTATTGGTGGAAAAGTAGGAAAGGTGCCTTACATTCTGTTCCTGGTTCTGATCCTTGCAGTAATCTTTGCAGTGATCCTTGGAAAGTCCACCTTCGGACGAAGAGTATATGCTATTGGTACAAACCGTCTCACAGCATATTACTCAGGGATTCATGTAAAAAAGATCCGCTTTATTATCTACACAGTTATGGGAACTTTCTGTGGACTGTGTGCCCTGTTTCTGGTAGCATCATCTTATGGTGCCAACACCACCACAGGTAATGGATTTGAAATGGATGCCATCGCAATGGCAGTATTCGGAGGAATTTCTTCCACAGGTGGAAAAGGTAATCTGGCAGGTGGTCTGATCTCCGCATTCATTATTGTATGTCTGCGAGTTGGTCTTGGACAGAGAAACGTACATGCACAGGTAATCCTGCTGATCATCGGTGTGCTTCTGATCTGTGCAGTAGCACTTCCGAATATTATTGAAAATGTAAAAAGAGCAGTAAAAAAATAAAGCAGTCAGGATCTGCAGAGCGGATCCTGACAGAACTACTCAGTCAGTAGCTGCCCTTTGGGGTAATGGATGAAGGGCAGTTGCAAATAAAAGCTATATAATATTTTATTCATCCAAGGGAGGAAAAAAACATGAACAAAAAATTAGTAAGCGCAATTCTTTGTGGAGCAATGGTTCTTGCAGCAGCTACACCTGTAATGGCAGACGGTGGAGCAGCAGACGGCAAAAAAATCGCACTGGTTGGTAAATCTGCTGGTAATGCATTCTTTGAAATCGCAGCAAACTCTTTCAAGGAAACTGTAGAGGCAGAAGGCGGCACAGTAGACGTTGTTTATCCGGAAGCTGCAACAGCTGATGCTCAGATCAAAGTTCTGGATAACCTGATTTCCCAGAAACCGGATGCAATCTGCATCTCTGCAAATGACGTTAATGCTCTTCAGGCTAAACTGGAAGAAGCTATGGATGCTGGAATCAAAGTATCCTCTTTCGACTCCGCACCAAATAAAGACAGCCGTCAGGTATTCGTAAACCAGGCTGGTACAAAACAGGTTGGACAGGCTCTTCTGGATGCAGTTCTTGATATCTCCGGTGGAGAAGGACAGTGGGCAGTTCTTTCTGCTACTTCCCAGGCTGCTAACCAGAATGCATGGATCGATGCAATGAAATCCATTATGGAAGGCGATGACAAATACAGCAAACTGGAACTGGTAGAGGTTGCTTATGGTGATGACGAACCTCAGAAATCTACAGACCAGACAGCAGCTCTTCTTGAGAAATATCCGGATCTGAAAGTTATCTGTGCACCTACAACAGTTGGTATCGCAGCAGCAGCTAAATATCTTCAGGATAATGGTTCTGCCTGCAAACTGACAGGACTTGGACTTCCTTCTGAAATGCAGGAGTACACAGGTGATGACGATGCTCATTCCTGCCCATACTTCTATCTGTGGGATATGCAGGGCCTTGGTAAACTCAGCGCATATGCAACAGCAGCTCTGATCAACGGCGACATCACAGGCGCACTGGATGAAACATTCACAGCTGGTGACCTTGGTGATTATACAATCACAGAAGCTGATGACGGCGGCACAGAAATCGTTCTTGGCGAGCCATTACAGTTCAACACAGAAAACATCGAAGAGATGGCTAAACTGTACTAATTAGATAACCTGATAAATTCCATAAAAATACAAAAGGGAACGGGGCATTAGCTCCGTTTCTTTTTGTGGTTGTCTGAAAAAAATGAATCGTATATAATGAGGTTAGAGTGTGTTTGAAAAAAATATGTTGTTCCTGAACTGATATCTGTGAATTGCAGTGAGGAACAGAATTTACAGATTATCGTGAAAGATACAGAAGGTGAAATCTATGCAACAGGAATTATTAGATCATTTAAAGAAAATCACAGAGGAAGAACAGAAAATTCTGGATGGCAGCGCAGAGGTGGATAAGGAGCTATATACCTCAGGCAGGGATTTCATTGTAGACAGCAGAAAGATGCTGGATGAGGGCAAACTGATCACTGTGCGTACCCATACCCGGTTTGTTCATTTTCCTGCTCACAGACATAATTTTATTGAGGTGCTTTATGTATGTGAAGGCTCTGTTACCAATATAATAGACGGCAAGAAAGTAGTGGTTGGAAAAGGTGAACTTTTGTTTCTCAACCAGTATACCAGACATGAGCTTTTGCCTGCAGGGGAGAATGATATTGCCATTAATTTTATGATTCTTCCGGAATTTTTTGATGTGGCCTATTCCATGACAGGGCGAAACAATGTACTGGCAGATTTTCTGGTAAATATTCTCCGGCAGGATGAGGAGAGAGGACAATACCTGTATTTTAAAGTTTCAGAGGTTCTGCAGATCCAGAATCTGCTGGAAAATATGATCTATTCTCTGGTGACAGGAAAAGGGGAAAATAACCGAATTAATCAGACAACTATGGGACTGATTTTTCTGTATCTGGTGGATTCTGTACAGTATGTGGAAATGCGTGTGCCAAATCAGTACGAAAACATGATTTCCATGACAACCTTGGATTACATAGAACAGAAATACAAAACTGCAACTCTCACTGAGCTGTGTGAACTGCTTCATCTGCCCATGCATGTGCTCAGCAAGATGATCAAGAAAACCACAGGTTTTAATTTCAAGGAACTGCTTCAAAGGAAACGTCTGAATAAATCCGTAGAGCTGATGTGTGACACGGATCTGGCCATCAGTGATATTATTGCAGCAGTGGGATACGAGAATAACAGTTATTTTCACCGGGTATTTAAGGAAAGATATCATATGACTCCCAGGGCATTCAGGGAGGAAAACAGGCAGCAGGCACAGGTGCGGCTGTAGCAGAAGAAAAAGTATCTGAATACAGGAAAAGTGAACGATAAAAAATCAGAAACGAGGTATTATGACATGGATATAAAAGAGAAAATCAGTAAGGTAATGAAACAGGCAGTGGACCATTGTGAAGTGATGGGAGTGAATCTTCTGGTAGAAAAAGGAGGAGAAGAGCTCCTCTATTGTGAGGAGGGGATGGCTGACAGAGAAAATCGCAGATTAATTTCCAGAGATACCATATTCCGTCTTTATTCTCAGACAAAGCCTGTGACAGCAGCATGTGCTATGATCCTGATGGAAAGAGGGCTTTTGGATCCGGGCGAGTTTGTATCCGAGTATCTGCCTTCATATTCGGAATTAAAAACAGCAGATATTCATGGAACCAGCCCTGCAAAGCAGCCTCTCAGGATCATTGACCTGCTGAATATGACATCAGGGCTGGTTTATCCGGATGATTGCACGGAGCCGGGAAAAGCAGTGGATAAGGTATTTGCGGAAGCCTGTGACCGTCTGGATACAGAGAGACCTATGACTACCCGGGAACTGGCAGACAGACTGGCCCGGTGTCCACTGGCCTTTGAACCGGGAACCGGATGGAGATATGGAACCTCCGCAGATGTTCTGGGAGCTGTGATCGAAGTGATCTCAGGAAAAAAACTGTCGGAATTTATGCAGGATGAGCTCTTTGCTCCTCTGGAAATGAAGGACACTGCATTCTGGGTGCCGGCTGAAAAACAGGGACGTCTGGCAAAGGCTTATGAGACAGTCACAGCTGAGGATGGAAGTAAAAGCATGCAGCTTTATACAGGTAACAATCTGGCTGTGAGAAATGATATGGCAAAACCACCGGCATACGAGGCCGGCGGTGCAGGACTGGCGTCCACATTGGATGATTATATGAAATTTGCCAGAATGCTGAGAAATGGGGGAAAAACAGGCATACATGAGATCCTTAAGCCTGAAACCCTGCGCTATATGTGCAGCGGACAGCTCTTGCCTGTGAGACAACAGGATTTTGACCAGTGGATCGGACTGGATGGTTTCAGCTATGGTAACCTGATGCGTGTCTGCAAAAATCCGTCACAGGCTGTTATGTTTGCCAGGGAAGGTGAATACGGCTGGGATGGATGGCTTGGCATGTATTTTGCGAATTTCCCAAAGGAAGACATGACCATTCTCATGGGTATGCAAAAAAAAGATGCAGGAACCTTTCCTCTGACCAGAAAACTGCGAAATGTAGTTATCAGTGAATATCTGGGGTGAATTTGCTGCAAAGCAGAAAATACAGACACCTGCTTCCGGGATTACTTTTTCCCGGAAGCAGGTGTTTTTTGGAATTGTGAATCATACATACTGCGGAATTCTGTGGGAGTACACAGATTTAATTGTTTGAACATCCGTAAAAAGGCAGACAGGCTGGAAAAGCCTGATTGCACTGCCACTTCAGTAACAGCAAGCTCCGGATCTAGCAAAAGAGATTTTGCGTATTCAATTCTTTTCTGGTTCAGAAATTTGTAGAAGGAGGAATTAGTATATTGTTTAAAAAGGCGGGCAAAGTGATATTTGCTGAACCCTGCCAGACTGGCAACCTCCTCCAGAGTAAGGTTTTCAGAAAAGTGGTTGCTGATATAGTCGGTGATAAACAGAAATTTTTCCATATATTCTTTCTGATGGTGAATATCACGGTCTCCGTCCTGCTGATGAAAAGCTTTGTGATTCCTTCCAATATCCACAAGGATTTCCAGGAACTTTGCTATGATGGAAATTTCGGAATAGGTGGTAAAATTCATATATTCATCCTTAATTTCTAACATAAGACTGTGGATGTGTTCATAGACCTGTGGATATTCTTCCTTGGTGATCAGAATGGCGGGACTGAGGAGTGGAGTGATCAGATCTAGTTCTTTTAGCTTGATGTGGCTCAGGCCGGGCTGAAAAATAATCCTTTCTCCTGTTGCCGGAGCAAAGAGCTCGTGGAGCATACAGGGACATATAACAAGAATTTCTCCTTCTTTGATATGATAATCGTTATAACCGCAGACTACCCGGTAGTCATTGATAACAGGCATGATCACTTCGAAAGAAGGGTGCCAGTGAGGAGGATAGTTTTCGGCTTCATCATTGTAATAAAGACATATCTGGGTATCTGCTTTGTAATCAACGGTTTCATGAATTCCCTGTAAATTATGGATCATATGGACTCCTTTACACCTAATTATTGCTTTTGATAGCAAATGTTGATTTTTAATGTTTGTGTATATAATGTATCAAAAACATGTGTAAATGGCAATATATAACATTGGAAAAATTGAAATAATAAAAACATATGTCAAAATATATAAAAAAGAATATAAAAATCTATTAAAATTGACATATTGAAGAAAATGCTAGTAGATAAATAGCAAGAATTGATAGCAACATGACAAGAATTATGGAGCCAATTACAGGACATTCTGCTATAGTAGAACCATCAAGAAACGAGGTAATGAATCAAAAGGAGGATTAAAAAAATGAACAAGAAAAGATTACTTTCAGTATTACTTTCAGCAGCTATGGTAGCGGGAACCATGGCAGTAGCAGTGCCTGCATATGCAGATGACACAGAGGAAATCACATGGATGTTCTGGGATGACCTGGAAGCTACAGAGGATCTGGTTTCCAAAGGATACAAAGATGTTATTGATCGCTTCAATACAGAATATGAAGGGAAATACCATGTAACACCGATCACAACAAATCTGGAAGAATATGACGGAAAATTAAATGCCCTGATCGCAGCAGGACAGACACCGGATGTATACATTTGTAACCCGGGACCCAACATGGATGTATATGTAAATGCAGGAGCAGCAGCAGACCTGACAGACATTCTCGAAAATCAGGAAAAAGACTGGTATGCAACATTTACAGATGGAATCTTTGACAGACTGACTTATGATGGAAAGATCATGGCAGTTCCAACAAACTTCGCAGCAGCCTGTGTATACTATAATACAGAGCTTTTTGAGAAGGCCGGAGTAGAAGTTCCGACTACCTATGATGAACTGATCGATGTATGTAAGAAACTGCAGGATGCTGGTATTACACCAATCTCCTGTTCCGCAGGAACTGCATGGTGCCTGTCAATGATTGCAGGTTATCTTTGTGACCGTTCAGGTGTAGATCTTCAGGCAATCGCAGATCATACAGCAAACTGGACAGATGATAACTGTATTGCAGCAGGTGAGAAATTAAAAGAGTTATCTCAGTATTTCCAGGAAACAGCAGCTGGTGACTCCAATGATCAGGCTACAGCAAACTTCTACAATGGAGATGCAGCAATGCTGGTACAGGGATCATGGGCTATTGCTCAGATCAATGGTAATAATCCTGATTTCCAGAGCAAATGCGGTGTATTCCAGTTCCCTGGAATCGACGGAGCAAATGATCCGAACCGTATGATCGTTAAAACAGACAACTTACTGATGAGTTCTACAACAGAGCATCAGGATGCAGCAATCGCACTGATGAAGATGTTTACAGATGAAGAAGCACAGAAATATACAGCAGAAGTAGCAGGAAAATTCCCGATCATCAAAGATCTTGACATTGACTATGACAAAGCTCCTGCACAGCTGAAATATGTTCAGGATATCATGGACAAAGCAACTGGTACTTTTGGATTCTACAATGAATCTCTGGCATCTGTAGAAGCCGGTGACTGCTTCGACAATGCAATGGTTGATATATTCCTTGGAAACCAGACTCCGGAAGAAGCCTTCCAGACAGTACAGGATTTCTATGAAGAAAACGTCTGGGAATAATTGTGGATAGATAGTACAGAATTTACATGGCTGCTGCGGAAGAAAAAAGTTCCGCAGCAGTTTTTAAATGGAGGCAGTTATGGATAAAATTTTACGTAATAAGAAGGCTATTTTCATATTTATCGCACCGGCACTGATCATGTTTGTTCTGGTACTGGTTATCCCAATGGTGCAGATGGTCTACTATTCTTTATGTGATTACGCGGCACTGACACCGCCTAAATTTAGCGGATTGGCAAACTATAAAAAGTTATTTTTCAAAGATGCTACATTTAAAATTGCGTTAAAGAACTCTATTTTTTTCATGATCTTTTCTGCCATCACTCAGCAGGTGATCGGCCTTGGTCTTGCAGTTATGCTTACCAATATTAAAAAAGGCAGAAACCTTTTCAAAAATATTTATTATCTTCCATCTGTTCTTTCATCAGCAGCCTTAGGTCTTTTGTGGGCATTTATGTTTAACCCAAAGATCGGTATCAATAATCTGCTGGCACAGTTCGGAATCAAAGGCCCTCTTTGGCTGATGGATTCCAAAGGTTTTATTGTACTTCCCATGTGGGTGATCGCGTTTGTTGCCCTATGGCAGTATGTTGGACAGAATATGATGCTTTATATGGCTCAGATTACAGGAATTTCCAGAGACATATATGAAGCTTCCTATATAGACGGTGCATCAAAGACACAGTCATTCCGTTATATTACACTTCCACTGATCAAACCAATGATGGTAACTTCACTTTCATTGAACTGTATCGGTTCACTTAAATTCTTTGACCTTGTATATAACATGACACAGGGTGGACCAAACCACAGAACCGAGGTACTTGCAACAGAACTTTATGCAGAAGGCTTCAATTATTTCAAATACGGATATGCCAGTGCGATTTCTGTAGTCTTACTGGTTATGTGCCTGATCGTAACATTGTTGGTCAAAAAAGTAATCAAAGTTGAAACTTACGAGGGCTAGGAGGTATCAGAGATGCAGACAAAAAAATCAAAAAAACCGGTAAAGCCTGTTACAGTAATTCTATATCTATTTCTTATTATACTTGCTGTGATTTATGTGGCTCCGCTTTTGTGGATGTTAAGTGTTTCGTTAAAAGATAATGCAGGTGTAATGGCAGCGCCATTTGCTTTGCCTGAAGTATTCCACTGGGAAAATTATCAGCAGGCATGGACAATGGGTAAGCTTGGAACTGCGCTTGTAAATTCAGTACTGGTCTGTGGTGTTACACTTTTGGTTAGTTTGTTTTTCGGAGCCATGGCAGCATTTGCCATTGCGAGAATGCGCTGGAAATTATCAGAAGCAGCTCACACATTTTTCCTGATCGGAATGATGGTTCCGGTACATTGTATCCTGATTCCGCTGTTCGTGCGTTTTGCAGGGCTGGGATTGACTAACTCAAGAGTAGGCCTGATGATCCCATACATTACTTTTTCGCTTCCAATGACTATTTTCCTTTTGACAGGATTTTTCAAATCTATGCCTGGAGAGTTGTTTGAGGCAGCAGCCATTGACGGATGCGGAATTTACGGATGTTTTTTCAGAATCGCACTTCCACTTTGCAGAACAGGATTCTTTGTTTCTGGTCTTATGACATTTGTTGGTAACTGGAATGAACTGTTGCTGGCTATGGTATTTATCTCAGACCCGGTAAAGAAAACACTGCCTGTAACACTTACATATTTTGTAGGACCATATGCTACCAACTATGTACAGATGTTCGCGGCGATCATTATCGCAATCGCACCTACCGTTATTGTATACTGCCTGTTCAGTAATCAGATCGTAGAAGGTCTGACTACAGGTGCTGTAAAAGGATGATGTATGAAAGGAATGTGTAAAAGGAGGCTTGTATGAACAGAGACGAGGCAAGAAAGAAAGCGCAGGAACTGGTATCCAAAATGACACTGGAAGAAAAAGCCAGTCAGTTAAGATATGATGCGCCGGCTATAAAGAGACTTGGTGTCCCGGCTTATAATTGGTGGAATGAAGGACTTCACGGGGTAGCCAGGGCAGGACAGGCAACTGTATTTCCGCAGGCAATTGGCATGGCTGCTACATTTGACAGAGATTGCGTAGCTGAGATGGCAGATATTGTAGCAACAGAAGGACGTGCAAAATACAATGCATATTCCAGTGAAGAAGACAGAGATATCTATAAAGGACTGACATTCTGGTCTCCCAACGTAAATATTTTCCGTGATCCGAGATGGGGCAGAGGCCATGAAACTTACGGGGAAGATCCGTATCTGACCAAAGAGCTTGGGGTAGCTTTTGTAAAAGCTCTTCAGGGTAATGGAGAAACTATGAAAGCTGCGGCATGTGCAAAGCATTTTGCAGTGCATTCCGGACCGGAAGCGATCAGACATGAGTTTGATGCAAAGGCATCTGCAAAAGATATGGAGGAAACTTATCTGCCTGCATTTGAAAGCCTGGTAGAGGAGGCTGATGTAGAGGCAGTTATGGGAGCATATAACCGCACAAATGGAGAACCCTGCTGTGGAAGCCCTGCTCTGCAGAAAAAACTGAGAGATGACTGGAAGTTCCAGGGACATTTTGTATCAGACTGCTGGGCGATCAGAGATTTCCATGAACATCATATGGTGACTAATACGGCTTATGAGTCAGCAGCACTTGCCATTAATAATGGCTGCGATCTGAACTGTGGAAATACATATCTTCATATTATGAAAGCATATGAAAAGGGGCTTGTCACAGAGGAAAGAATTACGGAATCAGCAGTAAGACTTTTTACTACCAGATATCTTCTTGGGTTATTTGATGGCAGTGAATATGATGATATTTCCTATATGGAAGTAGAATCAGCAGAACATCTGGCAGCAGCAGAGAAAGCAGCAGCGAAGAGCTTTGTACTTTTGAAGAATAATGGAATTCTTCCATTAAAAAAAGAGAATATCAAAACAATCGGAATTGTGGGACCTAATGCAGACAGCAGAAAGGCTTTGATTGGAAACTATCATGGAACTGCATCCAGATATATTACGATCCAGGAGGGAATCCAGGATTATGTAGGTGAGGATGTGAGAATTCTTAGTTCTGTAGGAAGCGAGTTGTTTAGAGACAGGACAGAACCTCTGGCATTTAGCAGAGATCGTCTTGCGGAAGCTAAGATCGTTGCAGAAAACAGTGATGTGGTGATTCTTTGTGTAGGTCTGGATGAGACACTGGAGGGTGAAGAAGGAGATACCGGAAACAGCTATGCATCCGGAGACAAAGAGAGCCTGAAGCTGCCTCAGTCCCAGATTGATTTAATGGAAGCAATGGCTGGTTCCGGAAAACCGGTGGTTCTCTGTCTGATGGCAGGAAGTGATATTGACATGAGCTATGCAGCAGAGAAATTTGATGCAGTTATGGTTCTGTGGTATCCGGGAAGCCAGGGCGGAAAAGCGGCAGCAAAAATTCTGTTTGGGGAAAACTCCCCATCCGGCAAACTTCCGGTTACCTTTTACGAGAGCCTTGAAGAACTTCCGGAATTTACAGATTATTCCATGAAAGGCAGAACCTATCGTTATATGGAAGGAAAAGCACAGTTCCCCTTTGGATATGGACTTACCTACAGTAATGTAAAAGTAGAAAATGCAGAGGTAAGACAGTGCGGACGGCAGATAACAGTAGAGGCAGAAGTATATAATAAGGGTAATGCAGATACGGAGGAAGTTGTTCAGGTTTATGTAAAAAATCTTGACAGTAAAAATGCAATTCCAAATCCTGCACTGGGAGGATTCCAGAGAATTTTTGTAAAAGCAGGAGAACGCAGAAAAGTTATGGTTCCTGTCTGGGAAAAGGCATTTACAGTGGTAGATGAAAATGGAAAACGTGTAGAGGATGGCAGGAAATATGAGATTTTTGCAGGCTGTAGCCAGCCGGATGAAAGAAGTATAGAGCTTACCGGAACAGCACCTGTAAAGATAATCTGGGAGAAAGAAGACTGAGCTTATGAAATTTGAATTGTTTTATCCGCAGTGGAAAGACCGGGCAGTTACATTCAGCTATGATGATGGCCAGATTTTTGATAGAAGACTGGTTGATATTTTTAATAAATATAATCTGAAAGCAACATTTCATCTGAACTCAGGGACTTTGGATACAGAGGGATTTATAAAAACACAAGAACTGAAAAGCTTATATCAGGGACATGAAATTGCCTGCCATGGTGTTGCACATGAGTATCCCACACATCTTTCGCAGGAAAGGCTGGTTCAGGAATTTTATCAGGACAGATGCAGTCTGGAGAGAGAAACGGGAAGGATTATCAGGGGATGTTCTTATGCATTTGGAGAATATGACGAAAGGGTCATTCATACTCTGAAGAATCTTGGGTTTGCATACAGCAGGACCGTGGAGTCTACAGGAAATTTCCGTATTCCGGAGGATTTTATGAGGTGGACTCCGTCCTGTCATCACAATGATGCATTCAGGGGAATTGCAGAAAAGTTTTTGCACAAACCGGATTATCAGAAGCTTCCTCTTCTCTATGTATGGGGACACAGCTTTGAGTTTGACCGGGAACAGACATGGGAGCAAATGGAAAGCTTCTGCAGAAAGATTTCAGACCATGAGAATGTGTGGTATACCACTAATATAGATTATGTGAATTATATGAATGCAGCCAGAAACCTGATATTCAATGCAGAGTGTACCCATGCAGAAAATTTATCAAAAATAAAAATATATTGTAAAATAAATGGAGAGTGCCAGATCTTGTAATCTGGCATTCACTGATATAGGGGTTGCTGAAAAGCATATAAGAAGAGTCTACAGACTTCATATTTGATTTACGGGAGGAAATGATCAATGATAACTTGTAAAAATCCGATTTTAAGTGGCTTTTATCCGGATCCGTCCATATGCAGGGTGGGAGAGTGGTTTTATCTGGTTACATCTACTTTTGCATATTTTCCGGGAATTCCTGTATTTCGCAGCAGAAATCTGGCACAATGGGAGCAGGTCGGCAATATATTGACACGGGAGAGCCAGCTACCCTTACAGGGCTGTGAACATAATGAGGGGATTTATGCTCCTACACTTCGGTGGCATGAGGGAACTTTTTATCTGATCACTACCAATGTATCTGGCGGTGGAAATTTTATAGTAACTGCAAAAAATCCCCAGGGTCCATGGTCAGAACCTCATTTTTTGGAAAATGCCAGGGGAATCGACCCTAGCTTATTCTTTGATGAGGATGGAACCTGTTATTATATCGGGCAGAGAGAAAATTCCCGTGGCGGCAGGTACAATGGTGATTGCGAAATATGGATACAGAAGCTGGATTTACAGACTTTCAGGCTGGAAGGGGAGGCGCATCCTGTTTTATATGGATTCCAGAGAAATGCAATCTGGCCGGAAGGTCCTCATCTTTATAAAAGAAATGGTTATTACTATATTTTTCATGCAGAAGGTGGAACAGCGGAGCATCACAGTGAAATGGTGGCCAGGAGTAAAAATATTTTTGGCCCCTATGAATATGCAGGGACAAATCCGATCCTGACACACAGACATTTGGGAAAAAATGCGGAGATTACCTGTGTAGGACATTGCGATCTGACTGAGGATGAACAGGGAAACTGGTTTATGGTTGTTCTGGGCTGCAGACCTGTGGACGGAAAGACATTTCTGGGAAGAGAGACTTTTCTGGCAAAGGTAGAGTGGGAGGATGACTGGCCGGTGGTAAACCCGGGAGTAGGAATGCTGGAAAAGGAAATCTGTCTGCCTGGTGAGAAGGATAACTCTATGCCCGGAGAACTGAATGAAGTCAGAAATTACAGTTTCAAAAATATGACAGATAAAAAGCTTCCACTGGATTTTATGATGCTCAGAAATCCCCAGCCGAATGCTTATACAATAGATGAACAGGAAGAATGTTTAAAACTTCCTGCAAAAGCTGTGGCAATTGGGGATAATGGGAGTCCTTCGTATGTTGCGGTGAGACAAAAGCACCATAGATTTCAGGCAGAGACGGAGTTTTTGTTAAAAGCAGGAGAAAAAGGTGACAGAGCCGGAATTGCCTATCTTCAGAATTCTCAGAATTATCTTCTGGCAGAATATGGAGAAGTGGGGGCAGACGGCTATATCTATGTCACAGTATGTATCAATGGAACAGAGAAAATACTTGCAGAAAAGAAAACAGAGAAAAGAGGTATGCAGACCCTGAGATTGAGCGTAGACCAAAGCCTGGCACAGGTATGGCTGATTCGGCCTGAGACGGAAGAAAAATCGCAATGTATAATCAGGGAGGTGGATATCAGCCATATGTGTACAGAAGCGGCAGGCGGTTTTACCGGCTGTACAGTGGGAATGTATGTACACTCTGAACAGAAACAGAGTACAGGCTGTGCGCAGTTTTGCAGATTTACGGTAAAGTAACAATCATTCTGATGATTCCGGCAATTGGTTGTTCTGCCTTTGCGTTTATGTTAAGATAAAAGTAAGTAGCGAAGCGGATTGCGAATATCTGCTTGACTTATGATTAAGCGGCAGGAGCAGAGGAGGCAGAACAGTGAAAAGTACGGAACGGCTAATTTTTCATATTGATGTAAACAGTGCATTTCTTTCCTGGGAATCAGCCAGAAGGGTGAGCCAGGGACTGCCGGATCTCAGGGAAATTCCCTCCTGCGTAGGAGGAGACCCAAAGAAACGGACAGGTATCGTGGTTGCCAAATCTATCCCTGCAAAAAAATACGGGGTCCAGACCGGCGAGCCAGTAGCTATGGCTCTTCGGAAATGTCCCAATCTGGTAATCGTTCCCAGTGATTTTGAATTATACGATAAATGTTCCCGGGCATTTAAGTCCATCTGTGCTTCCTTTGCACCTGTAATGGAATCCTTTTCCATTGATGAGGTATTTCTGGATATGACAGGTACTTCTCTGATCTACCCTGATCCTGTAGCTGCAGCTTATGAGCTGAAAGATAAAATTCACAGAGAGCTGGGATTTACAGTAAATGTGGGAATTTCTACCAACAAGCTGCTGGCAAAGATGGCCTCGGATTTCCAAAAACCGGATAGAGTACACACTCTGTTCCCGGATGAAATTCCGGAGAAAATGTGGTCTCTTCCTGTCCGTAACCTGTTGTTTCTGGGAAAAGCTTCCGAGCAAAAGCTTCTGAATCAGGGAATCCGTACTATCGGTGATCTGGCGAGAGAACAGGAAGCCAATGTGCAGTGCTGGCTGGGGGAAAAACCGGGACATCAGCTTTGGCAGTACGCCAGAGGTATTGATGATTCGACCGTAAAGGCAGTACCGGATGAGGCAAAGGGCTTCAGTGTAGAGACTACTTTTAATGATGATATTACTTCCACAGAACAGGTGTTGCCCATTTTGTTAGAACAGTGTGATGTTCTGGCCACCAGAATGCGCAGAAAAGGAAAGAAGTGCAACTGTATTTCTGTTACTTTCCGGACATTAGATTTCCGAAACCGTTCTCATCAGACAAAACTGGAAAATGCCACAGATCTTACAGATGAGATTTATGCAAATGCAACCAGACTTTTTACAGAATTCTGGAAAGGACAGCCACTGCGACTGATCGGTGTGGCACTGACCGGTCTCACGGACGGTTTCTTTGAGCAGATGTCACTGTTTGAAAATACAGAAACAAAAGAACGCCGCAGAAAGCTGGATGCAGCCATGGATGAGATACGTATGAAATTTGGAAATGATAAGATTACCCGAGCCAGTATTATGAACAGCAGTGCACGGATCGGGCGAAAGGCAAAAGCACAAATGAAAAATGAAGACAGGAAAGAATAATAATAGAAGCGCAGAGAAAAAAGTATAATCTCTGCGCTTTTATAGTGGATTGCTATACATATTTCAGAAATTCTTCATCCGGAATCTGAGAGGTATGGATGGCATTCTGGATAGCCTGTGCCATGACTTCTGCAGCAAGGGTTCCGGCCATGTTAATATCCACAGAAACATCACCAATGCTTGCTGCATAGATGGAATCGCCATCTGCCATAGTTGCTACAGGATTGATGCATCTGGCATAGGCACAGCGGGTCATAGAGGCAATTTTGTTCAGCTCAGCTTTTGAAAATGCCCCATTGGTGATCACTGCCCCGATGGTGGTGTTGCCGGTAAACTGATCGTGAGGTGTCATAAAACGGTATAATTCCTGGACACTGTCCAGAAAGTCTTTTCTGTCAGGTGTTTTTAGTCCGGCAATTTTCTGGCCATTTTTCGGATTAAAAATATCCCCTATTGCATTGACAATTACCACTGCAGCCATCTGGAAATCACCGGCAGATACAGCGGCAATCCCAAGCCCGGATTTCATGGATTGTTTCATGCCGTAGAGTTTTCCCACAGTTGCACCGGTACCTGCACCGATATTTCCGGTTCTGGTATCTGTTCCGGAAAATGCCTGACGGCAGGCTTCCTCGCCCATTTTTGCAGTTGGGCGTACTTTAGGGTTTCCGTAGGAAAGGTCATAGATACAGGATTGACACACAAGGGGAACCAGCGCTGCACCGGTGTTATAACCTATATTCTGTGATTCCAGATAGTTCATCACACCGTCAGCGGCAGCCAGTCCATAGGCAGATCCGCCGGATAATACAATAGCGTTGATGGGATTGTCGGCGGTGACAGGAGAGGTGAGAGGTGTTTCCCTGGAGGCAGGACCACCGCCGCTGATATCACATCCCACCTTTGCTCCCTGTGGAAAGTAAAGAACAGTTACACCGGTCTGCCCGTCATGATTCGAGGCATGACCGATGCGTAAATTTGTAAACTCTGTAATAGAAATCTCTTTTAGTAATGACATAAAAATCTCCTTCTGATAAAAAATCCCTGACTACAGTGACAATGTAATCAGGGACTTTTTATTAAATATTATGCACGTTTCAGTGCTACAGAAAGTGCCTTGGAAACAATACTTCCCACTACAAAGCAGAAACCTGCCTCAATCAGTCCCTGAACTCCTACAAAGGCTGCCACAAAGACAATCGGATTACTTACACCAAGGGTGGAAACAATACCCTGAATATAATCAGTGTTGTAGAAGAAGAGACATAAAAAGCCCATGAAGAAGAAGGTATTCAGTAACGGACATGCCAGTGAAGCAATGTAATAGGAAAATTTCTTCGCCGGTGATTTATGTAATGCTGCAAAAATAAGTCCAGTGATCCATCCTTCCAGTACACGTGCCACGATACATACAATAAAGGTTGCTGCCGGGCTGATATTAAAAAGTGCAGCTGCGAAAGCAGAACTTCCTGTAACAGCCATATAGAAGCTGGTTGCACCGAAAGTAAATCCACATACAGCTCCGCCCTTCGGTCCAAGAATAATGGCACCTACAGCTACCGGGATGGTGAGAAGAGTGATGGATAAGCCGGGAGTACGAAGGTAACCCAGCGGGGTAAAGGACATGAGCAGAATAATGGCAATCATCATAGCCAGTTCTACCATGTAAAGAGTGTTACTCTTTTTTGCTACGTTTGTTGTTGTAGTTGTTGCGTTCATATAAATTCTCCTTTTGGTCTGATAAAACGGCGCAATGCGTCCCCTGCTTTTCAGACAGTTTAGAGTATGGGGATTAAGCGTTTTGAAAAATCTGCATCAGAATAAAAAGATATGAAATAAGAAATATCTTCCGGTAAAAATTTCCAGTGTGTAGACGCCTTACAGGTCGCCTCACAAATTTAACCAGACTGCGAAGTGGATGATTTGCTCCACCAGACTGCCAGATGTGGAAAACAGATGCATTTTCTTCCGAATAACGCTCCCGTAAACAATAACACATTTGATAAAAAACTGCAATGTTTTATAGCATGTTTGAAAATAAATACAGGATATAGAGTTACTGTTCACTCCGTTCACAGTAACTCTATATCCTGTAAGAAATGATTGATAGTGAGATTTAACGTTCCATCATACTGATAGACTCAATTCCTACACTTCCTCCACGCACCACTTCAATTCTGTGGAATTCTTCCTTGATTAGTTTCACTACTGCATCATTCTTGGTTGCTGTCTGGACAAATTCCAGAAGCAGGCTGTCTTTGCCGTAGTCAATGACCTTTGCTTTGAAGGTTTCGGCAATCTGAAATAGCTCAACCTTATCTTCTTTGGAGCAGTTGAAAACCTTAATATACAGAATCTCCTTCATGCGGACAAATACGTCGGTGAAGTCAATAACCTTAATCACCTCAATCATACGGTTTAACTGCTTTTTAATCTGTTCAAAAGTTTCGTCATCACTGACAGTTGCGATCGTCATTCGGGATACGGTAGGGTCTTCTGTTGTTCCTACTGTAAGACTGTCCAGGTTATAACATTTTCCGGAAAAAAGACCGGAAATTTTGGACAGAACACCTACCTGGTTCTCAACATAGAGAGAAATCCATCTTTTTTTCATTCCTTTATCCATAATAATATTCCTCCTGATCAACAGTCCATAATCATATCTTCCAGAGTTCCGCCTGGTTTGATCATAGGATAAACCATTTCCTCAGGGTCAATGATGAATTCGATTACTGTAGGTGCCTTTGTATTCTTTTTGGCTTCCTCAAAGGCTGCCGCAATTTCCTCTTTCTTTGTGACACGGATTCCCTTTGCTCTGTAGCTCTCTGCAAGTTTAATGAAATCCGGGGTGTACTGTGGATATTCCATACCTTCAGTGCGGCGGGAAAGTGCTCCTGCACGCAGGTTGGTCATGGCATAGCGCTTGCCGTAGAAAAGCTTCTGCCACTGGCGTACCATTCCAAGATATTCATTGTTAAAGATACACAGTATAACAGGAAGCTCTTCCAGAACTGCAGTTGCAAGCTCCTGAATGTTCATCTGTACACCGCCGTCACCTGAGATAACGATGACCGGTCTGTCAGGATTTCCGATTTTGGCTCCGATACCGCCCGGAAGACCATAGCCCATGGTTCCCAGACCACCGGACATGATCATCTGCTTACCCTCTGTGATTTCAGCATACTGGGAAACAAGCATCTGATGCTGTCCTACATCTGTTACGATAATGCTGTTTTCAAACTGTTCATTGATCTCTTTCAGAATATCCATGGGACTTAACACATCGTTTGGACGCATTTTCAACGGATGTTCTTCTTTCCATGCCTGGATTTGCTCAAGCCATTTGCCGGTAGGACATTCCTGTACATATTCACTCATCTTTGTGATAGCTTCTTTTGCATCAGCAACAATGGGGATATCCACCTGAATATTTCTGGAAATGGATGCAGTATCAATGTCAATGTGGATAATCTGGGCATGTGGTGCAAATTCATGAAGCTTTCCGGTGATTCGGTCATTGAATCGGGTTCCGATGGAGAAAAGCACATCGCAGTTGCTGACTGCCATGTTTGCTGCATAGGCACCATGCATACCAAGATTTCCGATATAGAGCGGGTGGTCTGTAGGGAGGGAGCCTTTTCCCATTACAGTTGTGACAACTGGTACCTTTGTTTTTTCTACTACTTCACGGAAGATTTCGTGGGCGCGGGAGATTACTACACCGCCGCCGGCCAGGAATAAGGGACGTTTTGCTTTATTTAAAAGTTTGATGGCACGTTTGAGCTGGCCGATGTGGACATCTGTGTTTGGTTTGTAACCGCGGATGTTTACATTTTTAGGATATTCTGCGCTGCCAAGTTCTGCCATGACGTCCTTTGGAAGGTCGATGAGGACAGGTCCCGGACGGCCGGTGCGGGCAATATAGAAGGCTTCTTTGATAATTCTGCCAAGGTCTTCACGTCTGCGGACAGTAACGCCGTATTTGGTGATGCTTCTGGTGATTCCTACGATGTCTACTTCCTGGAATGCATCGTTGCCGATCAGGTGGCGGGCTACCTGTCCGGTGAAGCATACAAGAGGTACGCTGTCATAGTTGGCGGTTGCAAGTCCTGTTACAAGGTTGGTTGCGCCGGGGCCGCTGGTTACCAGACATACACCGACTTTTCCGGTGGTTCTGGCGTAGGCGTCTGCTTCATGGACAAGGGCCTGTTCGTGACGGGGGAGGATGATTTTGACGTCGTCCTGTTTGTAGAGTTCATCACTGATGTCAATGGTACAGGCTCCGGGATAGCCGAAGAGGTATTCTACGCCTTCTTCTTTTAAGGCTTTGACTAAGAGTTTGTTGCCGGATATTTGTTTCATATGTTTTTGGACCTCCTTTTAGTTGAATGGGGACTCTCAGGAATTTATTTGTTATAAAAAACGCCCCGGGCTTGTTGCCCAGGGCGAAAATATCTTTCCGCGGTACCACCTGTATTCAGAGTCTGGCTCTGCACTTTGTCAGTACTGATATACTGTGTTCCTGTAACGTGGAACTGACGTTGAAGCCTACTTGGCATGTCTGTTCAGATCTGTGGATCAGACGGGATATGCGGTTTGGTTCACTGCTCGGGGGCTACTTCTACAATTCGTTCACGAAAGCTCGCACCGACCGCTTCCTCTCTGTGCTTCCCGGGGTTGTGTACTCCTCCCTGTCATGGCATTTGGCTGATAGATAGAGATATTTATTGTCCGGATAGGGTGGACAAATGTTTTCTTGGGTTACATTATACATTTGGAGAGAGGGAATTGTCAACTGGGTTTTGTAGTAATTATGTAAAGCTTTATAAATAATAAAAGGAAACTTATGTATTCAATCGTATTTTATCAGTCTTCCGATCATCTTAATTCCTGCTATCATCAATGCAGGGAAGACCAGTGCTGCGAAGATGCCAAGTTTTAGGTTATCGTTCAGAACTCCTGAGATCATCCCCACGTAAGTTGGTCCGGAAGAACATCCTACATCCCCTGCAAGGGCAAGAAGCGCAAATAGAGCTGTTCCGCCTCGCTTTACAGAGGCGGCTGCCATACTGAAGGTTCCCGGCCACATGATACCAACAGATAGACCGCAGACTGCACAGCCAAGAATCCCAAGCGCAGGTACAGGGATAAATGCAATCATCAGATAGGAAATCATGCACAGAATGGCACTGTACTGCATAAAGCGTTCCAGATTGATCTTATCTCCGAATTTTCCGTAAAATGCCCTGGAGCTTCCCATGAGAATTGCAAATGCCATAGGACCTGCCAGATCTCCAATGGTCTTGTTAATTCCAAAACTCTTCTCAGCCAGAGTAGAGGCCCACTGGCTTACAGCCTGTTCGCTGGCTCCGGCGCAGAGCATCATCAGCATCAGGATCCAGAAGATTTTTTTCTTAAAAAGCTCTGCCACCGTCATCCCTTTTTCTCCGTCATCCAGTAACGGAGCAAATGGGACCCTGGTAAAAAGAATTCCATTTATAACAGGAATCAAGGCCCATACAAGTGCCATATATTTCCAGTTTGAAATACCGAAAATACGGAAAAATAACGTAGAAAGAAGTACCACCCCCACATGTCCCCAGCAGTAAAAGGAATGAAGAAGGCTCATTGCTTTCTCCTTATTGTCTGTAGGGCAGGCTTCCACAACAGGGCTTACCAGTACCTCCAATAAACCACCGCCAATAGCGTAGACCATAACTGCTATGAGAAGTCCGGCAAATGGATTGCTCAGATATTCTGGCAATACAGTGAGAAGGATCAGCCCTGCTGCTGCCATCCCATGTGCCAGGATCATTGAGGCGCGATAGCCAATTCTGTCTACAAAGCCGATGGATGCCAGATCTACCAGAAGCTGGATTCCGAAATTAAAAGTAACCAGAAGTGTAATCTTCTGCAGAGAAATTCCGTAGCTGCTCTGGAATGTAAGAAACAGTAGCGGAACAAAGTTGTTGACAATAGCCTGCACTACATATCCAATAAAACAGGCCTGTAGTGTTCTGTTATAATTTGTTTTCATCCGATGTGATATCCCCTATCTGAAATATATGATGCCGATAGAATTCATGTATAAATTTGTTTTTATCGGTCAGCAAAGACAGTTTATCATATATCTTTTTATTTTTCTTTCGTTATCTTTTGATTTTTTGGTAAATTCCTATACTATTATGATTTTTTTGAGAAATTTTCATTATATAACTTGCCTGATAGAAAGAAAGATTATATGATGTTAGGGTCAAAAGGTTTTTTGACCTTTTGACCCTGGTATCATTATATAGTATTAATAAAAACAGTAAAGTAATGCGAGTTAACAATAGGGATTATTCAGGAGGGTTTATGGCAAAGAAGAAAATATATGCAGTACGCAAGGGACATAAAACAGGACTTTTTGCTACATGGGCGGAGTGCCAGAAGGCAGTGAGCGGATATTCAGGAGCTGAGTTTCGGGGATTTACAGAGAAAGAGGAAGCATTGGCTTTTCTGAACATGGAGACAGCAGGAAATGTATCCGGTGATAAAGCAAAAGAGGCGGCAGGAATCGTGGAAGTACCTGAAAATATGGTCATTGCCTATGTGGACGGAAGTTTTGAAAAAAGTATTGGCAGATATGCTTTTGGCTGTGTGATCCTTACACCGGACGGACAGGAAATCCGCAAATCCGGAAGCGGAAGTGACCCTGCAGGAGTTGCCATCAGGAATGTGGCAGGGGAGATGCTTGGTTCCATGACTGCAGTAAACTGGGCTATAGAAAACAAATATCCGGCTGTGGAAATCCGCTATGATTATGAAGGGGTAGAGAAATGGGTAACAGGTGTATGGAGAGCCAAAACACCACTGACCAGCAAATACGCAGCCCAAATGCAGGAAGCAGGAAAGAAAATAAAGATTTCTTTTTGTAAAATCGCAGCCCATACAGGCAATCACTACAATGAAGAAGCGGATCAGCTGGCTAAGAGTGCGTTGCTTAAAATGGATGAAGAAGTACGGATATAAAAATCTTAGTGGAAAAATAAAAAACAGCGGCTTTTTTAACAATATTTCTGGTTGCTATTTCCGGAAAGATTGTTGTAAAGTACTTTACTTCTTGATATAATTAATCGATTTTACGGAGAAAAAGGAAATGAGAGAACGAATAAAAAAAATAAACTGGAAGTTTGTATTTGTGATGTTTGTTGGAAATATTATTCTGGGACTGGGAGTTGCGATCTTTAAGCTTTCAGGGCTTGGAAATGATCCCTTTACAGGAATGGCTATGGGACTGGCAGAATGTATAGGGATTGAATATCCCCGATTTGTGATTTTGCTCAATGTGGGATTTTTTGTCATAGAAATCATATGGGGAAGAAAACTGATCGGTGTGGGGACAATTGTAAATGCGTTGCTGCTGGGATACTTTGTTACATTTTTCTATAATCTTGTGACATCTGTGATCAATGCACCTGAACAGATGGTTCTGAGAGTGGTGACAGTATGTATAGGAGTGATTGTTGCAAGTCTTGGGATTTCTATGTATCAGTTGCCTAATCAGGGAGTGGCACCATATGACAGCATTTCACTGATCATGGCAGACAGATGGTCAAAGTTTCCGTATTTCTGGTGCCGAGTCTTTACGGATGGAATCAGTGCACTTGTATGCTGGCTGTCAGGTGGTATAGTAGGCCTTGGAACCCTGGTCGGTGCATTTGGATTTGGACCATTTGTACAGTTTTTTGACACACACTTTACATCTAAAATACTGGAAAAATGCAATAAATAATAAAAGACTGTCTTGTATATACGCAGAAGAAAATGATATGCTACCCTCATATAGGACAATGAAATATAAAAGTCCTATATGGGG
>OLOY01000537.1_pt1 | contig 25346 bp, 22 predicted proteins | sample 1672771 | NCBI WGS metagenome assembly OLOY01 (sample SAMEA3136722, study PRJEB25190) | human gut metagenome
ATGTCATCCATTCTACACAGGTCAGCAGAAAGCTGCACAGGCTCGTGGACGTATTGATAAGTTCAATAAGAAATATGGTCTGAGCAAATAATCAGAATATAGTATGAATTGAGAAGGTTGAGGTTGGGAAATCTCAACCTTTCTTGGTCTTTAGGAGAAAAAGATGAAATCATCAAATATTGGCGGCCAGGCAGTTATGGAAGGCATCATGATGCGCCATAAAGATAAATACTCCATTGCAGTGCGCAGGCCGGATAAAGAAATTGAGTTAAAGGTAGAGGACTATAAGTGTATATTTGGAAATGCAAAATTTCTGAAATATCCGCTGATCCGTGGAGTTGTAAGCTTTGTGGATTCTCTGGTGATAGGAACGAAGTGTCTGATGTACTCTGCCGAGATCGCAGGTGATGAGGAGGATGAGGAAGAAGCAGAAAAGAATGCATCCCTCACTGAGGAAGAGCTTGCAGCAAAAAAGAAAAAAGAAGACAGGCAGTTTAAATGGCTGTTATATATTACAGTGGCAATTTCTATTGTAGTATCCATTGCAGCTTTCATGCTTTTGCCTTATGCATTGGCCAGTCTTTGCCGTAAGGTAGGAGCTTCTGAGTTTGTGGTGACCATTGTGGAGGCTTTTGTAAAGCTGGCATTGTTCATGGGATATATGCTTCTCATTTCCAGAATGAAGGATATCCAGAGAACGTTTATGTATCATGGGGCAGAGCACAAGTGTATCAATTGTGTGGAGCATGGTCTTCCGCTTACAGTGGAGAATGTACTGGCAAGCTCCAGACAGCATAAAAGATGTGGAACCAGTTTTCTGTTTCTGGTAATGATCGTCAGTATTTTTCTGCATTTTATATTTGTATTGGTGCCGGGTTACTGGGTAAGATTATTCGGAAGACTTCTGATGGTACCGATCGTGGCAGGTATTTCCTTTGAGATCATTCAGTGGGCAGGCAGATCAGACAGCAAGATCGCAGATTTTTTCAGCAAGCCAGGTCTGGCAATGCAGAAGCTTACTACAAAGGAACCTACAGCGGATATGGCAGAGGTTGCCATTAAGGCTGTGGAAGCGGTGTTTGACTGGAGAGCATATCTGAAGGAGGAATTTGAACTGGATATTCCGTATCCTTCTGATGAAAAGACAGCTGCTGCAAAGTAGGAGAAAAGACCTGGGAGGAAAGAAGCTATGGAAACCCTTACAGGATTATTAAAAAAAGGACAGGAAATTCTTGCACAGGCAGGAATTGAGGAGGCTGGGCTGGATGCCCGCCTCCTTCTGGAATATATCACAGGAAAAAGCCGGGCGTATTACCTTGCACACGGAGAAGAATGTGTTACAAAAGAGACAGCGGACCGGTATCTGGAGTTGGTCACAGGTCGCTCGCAGCATATTCCTCTTCAGCATCTGACGCATCAGGCTTTTTTTATGGGATATGAATTTTACGTTAATGAAGATGTGCTGATTCCCAGACAGGATACGGAGACACTGGTGGAGGAAGCACTCAGACTTCTGAAGGGCAGGCAAAAGCCCAGGGTTCTGGATATGTGCACAGGTTCAGGCTGTATCCTGACCAGTCTTCTGCTGGAAGTTCCGGATGCATCTGGCGCAGGGGCAGATCTTTCGGAAAAAGCATTGAAGGTGGCTGCCTGCAATGCCCGGAGGCTTCAGACAGCAGACAGGGCAGAGTTTGTAAAAAGTGATCTGTTTTCTTCAGAATATTTCAGCGGGCCGGTTTATGATATGCTGATTTCAAACCCACCCTATATTCCCACAGGGGAGATTGAGGGACTGATGGAAGAGGTAAGGCTGCATGATCCCCGGATGGCTTTGGATGGAAAGGCGGACGGACTGTACTTCTACCGTGCCATTACGAAGCAGGCCATGGATTATATACTTCCTGGAGGCTGGCTTCTCTATGAGATTGGCTGGGATCAGGGAAAGGCTGTGAAAGAATTGCTGGACAGAGAAGGATTTATAAATACAGAAATAAAGAGGGACCTGTGTGGATTAGACCGCGTGGTCCTGGGACAGAAATCATTACAGGAGGAACAGAATGTTTGATAAATTAGACGATCTGCTCATTCGCTTTGAGGAGGTACTGAATGAACTGGGAGAGCCCGGAGTTACAGATAACCAGGAGCATTTCCAGAAGCTTATGAAGGAACAGAGTGATCTGCAGCCTATCGTAGACACTTATCGTGAATATAAGAAAAATAAAGAAACCATCCAGGACAGCATTGCCATGCTGGAAGAGGAAAAGGATGAAGAAATGAGGGAAATGCTCAAAGAGGAGCTATCCGATGCAAAGAAAAAGGTAGAGGAGCTGGAGCATGAACTGAAGATTCTTCTTCTTCCAAAGGATCCAAACGACAGTAAGAATGTTATCGTAGAGATCCGGGCAGGCGCCGGCGGAGATGAGGCAGCTCTTTTTGCAGCAGAAATCTACCGTATGTATGTGAAATATGCGGAATCACGGCGCTGGAAAACAGAGATGATGAGCCTTAATGAAAACGGAATCGGTGGATTTAAGGAAGTTACTTTCATGATCACAGGTGCAGGAGCTTATTCCAGACTGAAATATGAAAGTGGTGTACATCGTGTGCAGCGAGTACCTGAGACAGAATCCGGCGGACGTATCCATACCTCTACCTGTACAGTGGCAATTATGCCTGAGGCAGAGGAGATTGATTTCCATCTGGATATGAATGACTGTAAATTTGATGTGTTCCGTGCTTCCGGTAACGGTGGACAGTGCGTTAATACTACAGATTCAGCAGTACGACTGACTCATATTCCTACAGGTATTGTAATTTCCTGCCAGGATGAAAAATCACAGCTGAAAAATAAGGATAAGGCTCTGAAGGTACTTCGTTCCCGTCTGTATGAGATGGAGCTTGCCAAGCAGCATGACGCAGAGGCAGAGGCGCGCAGGAGCCAGATTGGAACCGGCGACCGTTCAGAGAAGATCCGTACTTATAATTTCCCTCAGGGACGTGTGACAGACCACAGGATCAAGTTGACCCTCCACCGTCTGGATAATATTTTAAATGGTGACCTGGATGAGATCATTGATAGTCTGATCGCAGCAGATCAGGCAGCGAAGCTGAGTAACTTACAGGATGAGGTATAAATATAGTTATTAATTAAGGAGGAGCATTATGGGAAAATATTTTGGAACAGATGGTTTTCGAGGAGAAGCTAATGTCAAACTGACAGTAAATCATGCATTTAAGGTTGGACGTTATGTAGGCTGGTATTATGGCAGGAACCACAAAGCAAAGATTGTTATCGGTAAAGACACCAGAAGAAGCAGCTATATGTTTGAATATGCTCTGGTAGCAGGACTGACTGCTTCCGGTGCAGATGCATATCTTCTTCATGTTACTACTACACCAAGTGTTTCCTATGCAGTCCGCACAGAGGATTTTGATTGTGGTATTATGATTTCTGCAAGCCACAATCCCTTTTATGATAATGGAATCAAACTGCTGAATGGAAATGGACAGAAAATTGAGGCTGAGATTGAGGCCAGGATCGAGTCTTACCTGGACGGTGTGCTGGAAGAACTTCCTCTGGCAACCCGGGAGGACGTAGGACGTACTATAGATTTTGCTTCCGGACGTAACCGCTATATCGGACATCTGATTTCTATTCCATGCCGTGATTTTAAAAATATTAAAGTTGGTCTGGATTGTGCAAACGGAAGCTCCTCAGCTATTGCCAAGAGTGTATTTGATGCACTCCGTGCAAAAACATACGTGATCAATAATGAGCCGGATGGAACTAACATTAATACAAACTGTGGGTCTACACATATTGAAGTGCTTCAGAAATATGTGGTGGATAATGGTCTTGATATTGGTTTTGCCTATGATGGAGATGCAGACCGCTGTATTGCAGTGGATCATCTGGGAAATGTGATCGATGGAGATAAGATTATGTATGTCTGCGGAAAATACCTTAAGGAGCAGGGAAGATTAAATGGCAATACAGTGGTAACTACTGTAATGTCTAATCTGGGTCTGTACAAATCCCTGGAAAGAGAAGGAATTGATTACGAGCAGACAGCAGTAGGTGATAAATATGTTGCTGAGAATATGATGGAAAATAATTACAGCATTGGCGGTGAGCAGTCAGGACATATTATTTTTAGCAGATATGCAGCAACAGGAGATGGAATCCTGACTTCTCTTATGATCATGGAGGCTTGCGTAGAGAAAAAAGCAACTTTATGTGATCTGGCAAAGGAAATGAAAGTTTATCCTCAGCTTCTGCGCAATGTGCGTGTGTCTGACAAGAAAACTGCCAGAGAAAATCCGGCGGTTGTAAAGGCTGTTGAGGAGGTTGCCATATCTCTGGGCAATGAAGGTCGTATTCTGGTCCGTGAAAGTGGTACAGAACCTCTGATCCGTGTTATGGTAGAGGCAGGAACAGATGAACTCTGTCATGAAAATGTAGACCGGGTAGTGAGAGTAATGGAAGCAGAAGGTCTGGTTATTGATTAAATTTGTGATATAAAGGATACTCATGAAGAATAGAAAGATAGCAGTGTTTTTGGCTGTATGCCTGGGAATTGTCTCTTTTTCCGGCTGCAGCAGTGATATGAAAAATTACAGACAGGCATCCAGTGATCTGGAAGCAGAAAAATATGACGAAGCGCTGCAGGAATTTGAAACTGCTATTGCTGCCGGCGTAAATCTGGCGGGCTCTTACAGAGGGGCAGGAGTGGCGAATGTGCATCTTGGAAATTATAAAGAGGCCATTGAAAATTTTACGGATGCCCTGAATTGTAAGAAGGTTGGAAAATCTCTGAAAAAGGATATTTTATCCTACAGAGCAGCTGCATACCTAAAAATAAAAGCATATGATGAGGCAATGGCAGATTGTCAGTCTATAGCAGCAGATTATGATATGGATGCAGATGTGTATTTCCTTACAGGTGAGGTGGCATTGGCCATGGATTCCTATGAGGAGGCTTCCACTGATTTTGAACAGGCATATGGAGAAGAAGCTACTTACGATATGGCAATCCGCATTTACAGTGCTTATCTGGAAAAGGATATGGAAGCAGATGGAACCCGCTATCTGGAAGCTGCTCTGTCAAAGACTGCAGACAATGCCCAGGATCATTGTGACAGGGGACGGGTATATTATTATATGGGTGATTATGATAATGCCCAGAAAGAACTGCAGGAGGCTGCAGATGATGGCAATACAGAGGCCGTGCTTCTCCAGGGAATGGTTTACATGGAACAGAAGGATACAGCCAGTGCCAGAAAAAAATTTGAGGAATATGTATCTCAGGCAGAGGACAGTGCCAGAGGCTTTAATGGTCTGGCTCTCTGTGATATAGAGGATGGAGATTATGACAGTGCTCTTTCTAATATTTCCAGTGCCCTCACCTTTGCAGAAGGAGAGGAACTGAAAAGTCTTTTGTTTAATGAGATGACAATATATGAGAAGAAGCTTGATTTTGTAACTGCAAAACAGAAAGCAGAAGAGTATCTGGAACTGTATCCGGATGATAAGACTATGAAAAAAGAACTGGCATTTCTGAAAACCCGTGTAACCGGGCAGAATGAAAATTACGGAGCAGAGACAACAGCAGAGGCTGCTGCTGTGGATAGTAATGCCGCAGATAGTGCAAATACAGACAGTTCTGAGGAACAGTAGGAGAGTATATGGAAGAGCTTGGCAGATTAGAAGAACGGGTGATCCTTATAGGTGTGCAGACGGCTGCAGAGGACAATGTACTGGATTCCCTGGACGAGTTGGAGGAGCTTGCAGAAACTGCAGGAGCAGTGACTGTGGGAAGGATGATCCAGAATCGTGAGGCAGTACATCCCGGTACTTATATCGGTAAAGGTAAAATAGAGGAAGTGCGTTCTCTGGTATATGCCATGGATGCCACAGGAGTGATCTGTGATGATGAGCTGTCTCCGGCACAGCTGAATAATCTGGAGAGGGAGCTTGACTGTAAGGTTATGGACAGGACGTTGCTGATCCTGGATATTTTTGCTGCAAGGGCAGTTACCAGTGAAGGAAAGATTCAGGTGGAGCTGGCACAGCTTCGCTATCGTTCGGCAAGACTGGTAGGTCTGCGGGAATCTCTGTCCCGTCTGGGCGGTGGAATCGGAACCAGAGGGCCCGGTGAGAAGAAGCTGGAGACAGACAGACGTCTTATCCGCACCAGAATTTCAGCTCTGAAGCAGGATCTGGCACAGGTGGAAAAGCACAGAGAGCTGCTCCGTACCGGACGGGCAAGAGGTAAGGTAAAAACAGCGGCTATTGTGGGATATACCAATGCCGGAAAATCCACTTTGCTGAATAAGCTTACAGGTGCATCGGTTCTGTCTGAAGATAAATTATTTGCAACCCTGGATCCTACCACAAGAATTCTGAATCTGAAGGATGGACAACAGATCCTGTTGACAGATACCGTTGGTTTTATCAATAAATTGCCCCATCATCTGGTGGAAGCCTTTAAAAGTACACTGGAAGAGGCTAAGTATGCAGATTATATTATCCATGTGGTAGATGCTTCTAATCCTCAGGCAGAAATGCAGATCCATGTGGTATATGAGACCTTGAAGGAACTGGGGGTACTGGGAAAAAAGATCATTACCCTTTTTAATAAGCAGGATGCACCGGGGGCAGCAGTACTCAGAGATTTTAAATCAGATTATTCGCTGAAAATTTCAGCCAGGACCGGGGAAGGGCTGGATGCATTAAATGATCTTCTGGAGAAGCTTCTGACAGAGGAACTGATCTATGTAGAGAGAGTTTTTCCTTATCAGGAGGCTGGGAAAATTCAGCTGATCCGTGAATTCGGACAATTGATCTCAGAAGAATATACAGAGTCCGGGATTGCTGTAAAGGCAAGGGTTCCCCGGGAAATCTACCCTCAGGTAGTATAAAAAAACAGAAAGAGAAATACCATATAATGTTTTTGCGATTAAAATAAAACACAATATATGGTGTTTTTTAATGTTGACGGAATTACAGGACGATGATACAATGAAACGGAATCATTATTTTACTTGAGAAGGTTGGGAGGCTTTGATATGTTTCAGGTAGTGAAACGGGATGGACAGATGGATGAGTTCAAGATAGGTAAGATCACATCTGCCATTGATAAAGCGTTTGATGCGCAGGAAAAGAATTACAGCAAAGAGATGATTGATCTGCTGGGACTGCGGGTGACAGCAGATTTTCAGAATAAGATCAGGGATAATAAGATTTCTGTAGAAGAGATTCAGGACAGTGTGGAGAATGTACTGATCCAGGCTGGATATGCAGACGTGGCAAAGGCATATATCCTTTACCGCAAGCAGAGGGAAAAAGTACGTAATATGAAATCTACGATTCTGGATTATAAAGAAATCGTAAACAGTTATGTAAAAGTAGAAGACTGGCGTGTAAAGGAGAATTCTACAGTTACTTATTCTGTAGGAGGACTGATCCTGAGCAACTCCGGTGCAGTAACTGCAAATTACTGGCTGTCTGAGATTTATGATGATGAGATTGCTGAGGCTCACAGAAATGCGGATATCCATATCCATGATCTGTCCATGCTTACAGGATATTGTGCAGGCTGGTCATTGAAGCAGCTGATCCAGGAAGGTCTGGGAGGTATTGAAGGCAAGATCACTTCTTCACCGGCCAGACATTTAAGTGTACTTTGCAATCAGATGGTGAATTTCCTGGGAATTATGCAGAATGAGTGGGCCGGTGCCCAGGCATTTTCATCCTTTGATACATATCTTGCTCCTTTTGTAAAGGCTGACAACCTGAGCTATCCGGAAGTGAAGAAATGTATTGAATCCTTTATCTACGGGGTAAATACTCCCAGCAGATGGGGAACCCAGGCTCCGTTTTCCAATATTACCCTGGACTGGACAGTTCCGGATGATCTTGCAGAGCTGCCGGCTATTGTAGGCGGCAAAAATATGGATTTCAAATACAAAGACTGCAAAAAAGAAATGGATATGATCAATAAGGCCTTTATTGAGACCATGATCGAGGGAGATGCCAACGGCAGAGGCTTCCAGTATCCCATCCCCACATATTCTATCACAAAGGAATTTGACTGGTCAGATACAGAAAACAACCGATTGCTTTTTGAAATGACTTCCAAATATGGAACTCCATATTTCTCCAATTATATTAACAGTGATATGAAACCCAGCGATATCAGAAGCATGTGCTGCAGACTTCGTCTGGATCTGAGGGAGCTCCGCAAAAAGAGCGGCGGTTTCTTTGGCTCCGGTGAGAGTACAGGTTCCGTTGGTGTTGTTACTATTAATATGCCGAGAATTGCTTATCAGTCCAAGACCCCGGAAGAATTTTACAGACGTTTGGATCATATGATGGACCTGGCTGCGCGTTCCCTGCACATTAAGAGAGAAGTGATCACCAAGCTTCTTAATGAGGGCCTGTATCCTTATACTAAGAGATATCTGGGCAGCTTTTCCAATCATTTCTCTACCATTGGTCTGGTGGGAATGAATGAGGTTGGGTTAAATGCCTGCTGGCTTGGAGGAGATATGTCTGATGAGCGTACCCAACAGTTTACCAAAGAGGTTCTTCTCCATATGAGAGAGCGACTGTCTGATTATCAGGTGGAATATGAAGGCGAACTGTTCAACCTGGAAGCTACTCCGGCAGAATCTACAGCCTATCGTCTGGCAAAGCATGACAGAAAGCGCTGGCCGGATATCCGTACAGCCGGAAGCAGAGGTGATACTCCATATTATACAAACAGTTCCCACCTTCCGGTGGAATATACAACAGATATTTTTGATGCACTGGATATTCAGGATGAATTACAGACACTGTATACTTCAGGTACTGTATTCCATGCATTTATCGGTGAGAAGCTTCCTGACTGGAAGGCAGCAGCTGCGCTGGTTCGTAAGATTGCTGAGAATTATAAGCTTCCGTATTACACGATTTCTCCTACATATTCAGTATGTAAGGAGCATGGTTATATCAGCGGAGAACATTTTACCTGTCCGAAGTGTGGTAAGAAGGCGGAGGTTTACAGCCGTATTACCGGTTATTACCGTCCGGTACAGAACTGGAATGACGGTAAGGCACAGGAGTATAAGAACCGTACCCTGTATGATGTGATGCATTCACATCTGAAAAAAATGAAGCCTGTACACACCAGTGTGGTAACTATGACAGAGGATGATGTGAAAATCCAGCCTGTGACAGAACATAAATATCTTTTTACCACCAGTACCTGTCCAAATTGTAAGATGGCCAAGAAGATGCTGGAGGGTGAAGAACTTGAGATCATTGATGCTGAGAAAAATCCGGAGATGGCCAAGGAGTTTGGAATTATGCAGGCACCTACGCTGGTGGTTATGAGCGGAAAGAATGTGACAAAGTATGTAAATGCATCAAATATCCAGAAGTATGTGGATGATCTGGAGGAATAAACTGCGGAGCAGTTATTCGGTGTAGAGCCACGTAGCGAAGCGGATTGCAAATATCCGCTTGTCAATTAAGAGGGCAGTTTCCTGCATAAGAGCGGAAACTGCCCTTTTAATACTGTTGAGAACAGAGAAGAGACAGTAACTGTCATTGTTTATTTACTGTTTACTGGCAATATATTTTGAATATATGAAATATATCTTGACTAATCAACTAGGAAAACTTATAATTATAAAAGACATATGGAATAAATCTGTTTAATAGTGAAGCGGATGATGTTATCCGTTTGATAAGAGATAAAGGGAGGTTTTTGTATGCAGATTTCGACAAAGGGAAGATATGCACTGAGACTGATGCTGGATCTGGCTGTGCATAATACAGGAGAATTGGTAAAAATTAAAGATATTGCGGCCAGAGAAGCTATTTCAGAGAAATATCTGGAGCAGATTATTTCGTCTTTAAAGAAGGCAGGATATGTAAAGAGTCTGAGAGGAGCACAGGGGGGATATATGCTGGCCAGGGATCCGAAGACTTATACGGTAGGGATGATCCTCAGGCTGACGGAGGGCAGTATGAAGCCTGTAGCCTGTCTGGAGGATGAACCGAATCAGTGTGACAGGGCCGGAGAGTGTGTGACTCTGCGATTGTGGAAAATGCTGGATGAAGCCATTGAAGGAGTACTGGACAAGGTAACTCTTCAGGATCTGAAGGATTGGTATGAACAGATGGGAAATGATTATGTGATATAAAAAATTTCCTTGACAAACCGTGAAAACAGGAATATCATATCAATAACATATAATTCATATTTAGATACTATGAAATAAGGAGGGCGAACTCATGGCAAAGATTTATAAGAATGCAGCGGAACTTGTTGGTAATACTCCTCTTCTGGAGGTTGGAAATATTGAGAAAAATCTTGGACTGGAAGCAAATGTTCTGGTAAAACTGGAATATTTTAATCCGGCAGGAAGCGCGAAGGACCGTATTGCACTGAGCATGATCGAAGATGCAGAGGAAAAGGGTGTATTGAAACCTGGTGCAGTGATCATTGAACCTACATCCGGAAATACTGGAATTGGTCTGGCTTCTCTGGCTGCGATCAAGGGATATAAGGTAATCCTGACTATGCCTGAGACAATGAGTGTTGAGCGTAGAAATATTCTGAAGGCTTACGGTGCAGAGATCGTTCTTACAGATGGAAGCAAGGGGATGAATGGTGCAATTGCAAAAGCAAAAGAACTGGCAGAGGAATACGAGAACAGCTTTATTCCGGGACAGTTTGAGAACCCTGCAAATCCTGCGATCCACAGAAAAACTACAGGGCCGGAGATCTGGAGAGATACAGACGGCCAGGTAGATATCTTTGTAGCTGGTGTTGGTACAGGCGGAACGATCACAGGTGTTGGAGAATATTTGAAATCCCAGAATCCGGATGTGAAGGTAGTGGCAGTAGAGCCTGCAACTTCACCTGTACTTTCTCAGGGAAAGAGTGGCCCTCATAAGATTCAGGGCATTGGTGCAGGATTTGTGCCGAAGGCATTAAATACAGAAGTTTATGACGAGGTTATCCCTGTAGAGAATGAAGATGCGTTTACAACAGGAAAGCTTATTGCAAAGCAGGAAGGAATCCTGGTGGGTATTTCTTCTGGTGCAGCCCTGTATGCAGCAATCGAACTGGCTAAGAGACCGGAAAACAAAGGTAAAACTATCGTAGCACTTCTTCCGGACTCAGGAGACCGTTACTATTCTACAGCATTATTTGTATAAAACAGCAGTGTAATCTGAAAAAAGCCCTGAAAGGGGCTTTTTTTAGGTTGCCCAGATGTGATAGAATAGCTATGTTAGTTTTTGGGATACCCCCTGACAATCATTTTAGAGAATAACTTTTAATCAGACAGGCTGTGCCTGGTTGTTTGATTATGAACCAATAACAGGACAGATTTATTAAGATAGGATGGAATGAAACTATGAGAAAAGCAATTATTGCCATGAGCGGTGGAGTGGATAGCTCCGTAGCAGCTTTGTTGACCAAAGAATCCGGTGACCAGTGTATTGGAGCAACTATGAAACTGTTTCACAATGAAGATGTAGGAATTAAACGGGAGAAAACATGCTGTTCTCTGGATGATGTGGAGGACGCCAGAAGTGTATGCTACAGAATGGGGATTAAATATTATGTTTTTAATTTCTCTGAGAGATTCAAAGAAGATGTTATGGATCGTTTTGTAGATGCCTATGAACATGGATGTACGCCCAATCCCTGTATTGATTGCAACCGTTATCTGAAATTTGACAAAATGTTCCAGAGAATGCGTGAGCTGGAGTATGACTATATTGTAACCGGCCATTATGCCCGTGTGGAGTATGATGAGAAAAGGGACCGCTATCTGTTAAAGAAAGCAGTGGATGATACCAAGGATCAGAGTTATGTGCTTTATATGCTTACACAGGAGCAGCTGGCACATATTTCGCTGCCATTAGGCGGACTGCGAAAAACAGAAGTACGTGAGATCGCAGAAAAACATGGTTTTATCAATGCCAGAAAGCATGACAGCCAGGATATCTGCTTTGTGCCGGACGGAGATTATGCGAAGTTTATTGAACAGTATACGGGACGTAAGTCCAAGCCAGGAGATTTTGTAGATATGGAAGGGAATATCCTTGGCAGACACAAGGGAATTATTCACTATACACTTGGCCAGAGACGTGGTCTGGGAATTCCGGCGGCAGCTAGACTGTATGTGTGTGATATTTCACCGAAAACCAATCAGGTTGTGTTGGGAAGCAATGAGGATCTGTTCCATACAGAGCTGACTGCAGAAAAAGTAAATCTGATTTCCTGCGAATCTCTGAAAGAACCAATGAGGCTGAAGGCAAAAATCCGCTATCGCCATCCGGAACAGGATGCAGTGGCCTGGCAGACAGAGGATGGAGTTCTTCATGTGCGCTTTGACAAACCGCAGAGAGCCATTACAAGAGGACAGGCAGTTGTTCTCTACGATGGAGATATTGTTGTAGGCGGCGGTGTAATTGAGAGCTGTATTAAATAGAACTGTATGAAATAAATAGGATATTAATGGGAGGGGCAAAAATAGTTTGCCTCTCCCATTTTATGTCCAAGAAGTGTTGTTCTGTTTTACCTGGATTTGGTAATTCTTGTAAACATATAGTTATAAACTATAAGAAACAATAGAAAAAGACTACTCTTTTCCTATTGACATACTAGGATTAAAGTGATAATATACAGCTATGCTAAATCATATCAAACAGATATGAAATATGTAGAAAGAGAAGAGGCTTAGAGATGAGAGTATTAAAGAGCCAGAATCGAATTTATATAGAAGAAAAACGAATGTGCTGATGAAAGCTAACATCATGATATCAGGGTCAAAAGGTCAAAAAGTCGTTCGTGCTTGCACGATAAGACTTTTGAACTTGGGACCCGCCAAACATGAGAAAGTAGCGATTTACGTAGTAAATCAGCGGATTTCGAATGTTTGAGAATTGCGGGAGCTACTTTGTAGCGGAGCAATTCGTGGATATTAAGTTAGGGGCAAAATGCCTTTTGACCCTAACATCATTATTATAAATCAGAGAAAGATGAGGAAAAAAACATGAGCAAAAAAATCGAAAGAAAAGACAGAAAATTTAAATTTGAAACATTACAGCTTCACGTAGGACAGGAAAGCCCGGATCCGGTTACAGATGCCAGAGCAGTACCAATTTACCAGACATCTTCCTATGTATTCAGAAACTGCGATCACGCAGCAGCTCGTTTCGGACTTGCAGATGCAGGTAATATTTACGGACGTCTGACAAACCCTACAGAAGATGTATTCGAGAAGAGAATCGCAGCACTTGAAGGCGGTTCTGCAGCACTTGCAGTAGCATCCGGTGCAGCAGCGATCACATACACCATCGAGAATCTTGCACAGCAGGGAGATCACATCGTAGCAGCCAAGAATATCTACGGTGGAACAACAAACCTGCTTGAGCATACACTTCCGTCTTATGGAATTACAACAACATTTGTTGATGTATTTGATCTTGAAGAAGTAGAGAATGCAATCCAGGACAACACAAAAGCAGTGTATATTGAAACTCTTGGAAACCCCAACTCTGATGTGGTTGATATTGAAGCGATTGCAAAAATTGCTCATGCACATAAGATCCCGCTTGTTGTAGATAACACATTTGCAACACCTTACCTTGTAAGACCATTCGAATATGGTGCAGACATCGTTGTACATTCAGCAACTAAATTCATCGGCGGCCATGGAACAACCATCGGTGGAGTTATCGTTGAAAGTGGTAAGTTTGACTGGGAAGCATCCGGTAAATTTGCATCCCTGACAGAGCCTAATCCAAGCTACCACGGAGTAAGCTTCACAAAAGCCTGCGGACCGGCTGCATTTGTTACAAAGATCCGTGCAATCCTTCTTCGTGACACAGGTGCAACAATTTCTCCGGTAAGCTCATTTATCTTCCTTCAGGGACTTGAAACACTGTCTCTTCGTGTAGAACGTCATGTGGAGAATGCGCTGAAGGTTGTTCAGTACTTAAATAATCACCCGCAGGTAGAGAAGGTTCACCATCCATCTGTATCTACAGATCCGGCTCAGCAGGAGCTTTACAAAAAATACTTCCCTAATGGCGGCGGTTCTATCTTTACTTTTGAGATTAAAGGGGATGCACAGACAGCAAAAGACTTTATTGACAACCTGGAGCTGTTTTCACTTCTTGCAAATGTGGCAGATGTAAAATCTCTGGTCATCCATCCTGCAACTACCACACGCAGCCAGTGCACAGAGGAGGAACTTCTGGATCAGGGAATTAAACCGAACACCATTCGTCTTTCCATTGGTACAGAGAATGTAGATGATATTATCCAGGATCTGGATGAGGCATTTAAAGCTATAAAATAAAACCATAAAATAAATCAGAGAGCTGCTTTTGAAACTAAGATACAGTTTCAGAGGCAGCTCTTTTACTGAAGTTGAGGTTGACAAATGCTAAGAAACTGATATAATCATAAAATGCAATTTAATTGCAAATATGAAAATATGGCCTGACCGGCCGGGTGATACAGAATTATCAGAAAGGAAAAACAATATGATTGATATTATCATGGATTCCGTAATAGACAGCTTGAAATTGATACCATTTCTGTTTCTGACCTATCTTTTTATGGAAGCTTTAGAACATAAGACGGGGAGCCTTGCAAGGAAACGTATCCGCACAGCCGGGAAATTTGGTCCTGTATGGGGCGGACTTTTGGGCGTGATCCCTCAGTGTGGATTTTCGGCAGCAGCATCCAGCCTTTATGCAGGCAAAGTGATCACAGTGGGTACCCTGCTGGCTGTTTATATGTCTACTTCTGACGAAATGCTGCCGATTATGATCTCTAATGCAGTGCCTGTATCTACCATGCTGCGTATCCTGGCATGTAAGGCGGGAATAGCCATTTTTTCAGGCATTATGATTGAATATGTATATGTGCATGTAATGAAAAAAAGAGAAAAGGATATGGATGTCCATGTACTTTGTGAGGAGGAACACTGTCATTGTGAGCATGGAATTGTAAAATCAGCAGTTGTCCATACTCTTAAGATTTTTATTTATATATTCTTGATTTCTCTGGTATTAAATATTATCATTGGTCTGGTGGGAGAAAATACTTTGGCAGAGCTGTTTACCGGGATTCCGGTTATGGGTGAAATAATTGCGGCACTGGTGGGACTGATTCCCAACTGTGCATCTTCTGTGGTGATCACCCAGCTATATCTGGACCAGATTATTGGTGCGGGAGCTATGATGGCCGGCCTGTTGGTAAATGCAGGAGTAGGTCTTTTGATTCTTTTCCGGTTAAATAAGAACAGAAAAGAGAATCTGAAAATTGTAGGAGCCCTGTATGTACTTGGGGTTTTCTGGGGAGTTGTGATAGAGCTTCTGGGAATTGTTTTTTGACCAGGTTACAGGCGGAGTATTTGAAAAATCTGCCGGCAGTATGAAATTCCATCCTAAATGCGATATATAAGGAGTGTAAAATGAAAAATGCTTGATTCGAATGAAGCTTTGGAAGAGGTTGGAAATATGAAGGGAGAAAGCTTCAGAAAAGGTCTGAGAGACGGTATTCCCATAGCGCTGGGATATTTTGCCGTGTCTTTTACGTTTGGTATGATGGCAGTGGCAGATGGACTGAGTATCTGGCAGGCAGTACTGATTTCTTTGACTAACGTGACTTCCGCCGGACAGTTTGCAGGTCTGGAAATTATGGTAATGAATGGTTCTTACTGGGAAATGGCACTGACGCAGCTGGTGATTAATCTGCGCTATTGCCTGATGTCATTTTCTCTGGCTCAGAAATTCAGAAGGGATGAGGCCAGGGGCCACAGATATGTTGCGGCCTTTGGTGTGACAGATGAGATTTTCGGTATCAGTGCCAGCCAGCCGGGAAAAGTAAGTGCCTTTTATAATTATGGAGCCATGTGTGTGGCTATCCCGGGCTGGGTGCTTGGAACTCTGGCAGGTGCTATTTCCGGAAATTTGCTGCCTGATTTTATGATGAGTGCCCTGAGTGTGGCAATTTACGGAATGTTTCTGGCTATTATTATTCCTCCGGCAAAGAAAAACCGGGCAGTGCTGGCTGTGGTGGCAGCAGCAATGGCGATCAGCCTGTTGTTTAAGGTTATTCCGCTGTTAAAAAATGTATCCTCCGGATTTGTGATCATTATTACCACTCTGATCGTGGCAGGTGCAGCTGCTTATTTCTGTCCTGTTCAGGAAGAAAAACAAAGCATGGAAGCCGGAGAGGAAGAGATTATGGAAAAGGAGATAAATCATGCATAATATTTACATCTATATATTGGTAATGGCTGGTGTGACTTATCTGATCCGTATGCTTCCCCTGGCTCTTTCCAGAAAAGAAATCACCAGTCCGTTTATTAAATCATTTTTGTATTATGTGCCATATGCATGTCTGGCAGCCATGACCTTTCCGGCTATCCTTTTTGCCACCGACAGTATGATATCGGCGGCAGTTGGATTTGTTGTAGCATTGATTGCCGCATATAAGGAGAAGAGTCTCCTGACCGTTGCGTTATTTGCATGTGCGGCAGTCTTTATTGTGGAGAGAATACTGGAATTTGCAATGTAACAGAGTGTGTCTGAATTATGATCTCAGCATTTATTCCAGAAAGCTGAGGTCAATTTCTCCGTCAAAAACAGTGGCAGCAGGGCCGGTCATGTAGACCAGGTTCTCCTGTCTGTCCCAGAAAATTTCCAGATCACCGCCCAGAAGTTTCACTGTGACAGGCTTTTCTCCGTCAACATGGCCGTTGAGAATAGAGGCAACTGCCACTGCGCAGGCACATGTACCGCAGGCAAGAGTTTCGCCGGAGCCACGTTCCCAGACACGCATTTTTAAGGTATGATCGTCCAGCACTTCTACAAATTCTGTATTGACTCTGTCTGGAAATGCCATGTGATTTTCAAAATAGGGACCGATTTCTCCAATATCCAGATGATCTACATCTGTCATATATACAATGGCGTGGGGATTTCCCATGGAGACAGCAGTAATATAGTAGGTTTCCCCGTTTACCTTCAAAGGTGCATTGATCATCTCCTCTGTGGAAGATACCACCGGGATCTGGCTGGCAGTCAGAACCGGAGACCCCATGTTTACTCTGACCAGAGCAACCTTACCGTTCCTGACAGTGAGATCCAGATACTTGATCCCGCTTTTGGTGGATACGGAAATATTTTCTTTTTTTACAATACCATAGTCATATACATATTTGGCAACACAACGGATACCGTTGCCGCACATGGCACCCTGGGATCCGTCCAGATTATACATATCCATTTCGCAGTCTGCTATATCTGAAGGCTTGATCAGGATCAGTCCGTCAGATCCGATACCAAAGTGACGGTCACTGACATATCTGGCAACAGCCGCCGGATCCTTCACGGTTTCCTCAAAACAGTTTACATATACATAATCATTTCCAATGCCCTGCATTTTTGTGAATTTCATCAGCAAATCCTCCTTGTATTTAAATAGTTTTCAATACCTGTAACTATAAAGTAAAAATGTTATGAAAAAGTGAAAAATATAAATTTCCGGGTCTATTATATCTCATATGAAAAAAATATTTGTTATGCAGAATTTACCCGAATTAAGTAAGTCCCCTGCGGGGGGTGCGAAAAGTAATAAGCAGTGGGTGGGGACTTGCTCCGGCTGTTGGTATTATATATAAATATTTATGGTGTATATAGGGCATGATAGCATAAATATGCTGAAATGAAAATATCACTTAAGTTTTATCTTGCATTTTATAGAAAGTATGTTAAAATTAAAAATAAAAATATACAGCCGAAATGCATAATTATACGCTGCTGTGTGAAAAATATAAAAAACAGCAGCAATAGGTATACTTTCGGATGCGAGGAGGAAAAAAGATGAAAGATCAGAAGAGATTTGCAGCCCTTGCACTGAGTGCGATTATGGTAGTTTCCATGGCTGGCAATGTATATGCAGCCAAAGAAATAAAATCAAAGGATGACCTTGCAGGAGCAACCATTGGTGTTCAGCTTGGTACAACAGGTGACCTTGATGCATCTGATTATGAGAAGGATGGTTCTACAGTTGAACGTTACAGCAAAGGCAGCGAAGCGGTTCAGGCATTAAAAGCAGGTCAGATCGACTGTGTGATCATTGATTCACAGCCGGCTCAGAAATTCGTGGAGAACAATGATGACATTAAGATCCTGGAGGAGCCTTTTGAAGAAGAAGAATATGCCATCTGCTTAAAGAAGGGCAATGATGAACTTCTTGAAAAGATCAACGGAGCTCTGGAAGAACTGAAAAAAGACGGAACCATTGACAGTATTATGAGCAACTACATCGGTGAAGATGCAGGTAAGACACCATATGAATCTCCGGAAGATGTTGACCGTTCCAACGGAACACTGGTAATGGCAACCAATGCTGAGTTTGAGCCATATGAATATCATGAAGGTGATGATATTGTTGGTATTGATGCAGACATTGCACAGGCCATCTGTGATAAACTTGGATATGAACTGAAGATTGAAGATATGGAATTCGATGCCATTCTTCCAGCAGTACAGTCCGGTAAGGCAGACTTCGGTGCAGCAGGTATGACTGTAACAGAAGACCGTAAATCCAGTGTTGATTTTACAGATACCTATGCAGATGCAAGCCAGGTTATCATTGTAAAAAAATAATAGAAACGATACAACAGAGCTGTTGACAATCTGCCAACAGCTCTCTTTTCGGGGACAGAGGTTGTTATGAATAATCCTATGATATTAGCAAGTATAAAAGAAGATTTTTATCTGAACTTTATTAAAGATGACCGTTATCTCTGGCTTTTGGATGGTTTGAAAACAACTCTTATCATCACAGTATGTGCGTTGATCATTGGTCTGATCATTGGTTTTTTAGTAGCCATTATCCGTTCAGCACATGATAAGTCAGGTTCTTTTAAGGTCCTTAATGCAATCTGCAGAGTGTATCTGACTGTAATCCGTGGAACACCGACCATGATCCAGCTGCTGATCATGAATTTTGTAATTTTTGGTGCTGTAAGTATTAACAAGATCATCGTAGGCGGACTTGCTTTCGGTATTAACTCCGGTGCATATGTAGCCGAGATCGTTCGTTCCGGTATTATGTCTATTGATCAGGGACAGACAGAAGCAGGACGAAGCCTGGGACTGAATTTTGCTCAGACCATGCGCCTGATCATCATCCCTCAGGCATTTAAGAATGTACTTCCTGCACTGGTAAATGAATTTATCGTACTGATCAAAGAGACATCCATCATTGGTTATATTGGTATGATGGATCTTACAAAGGGCGCAATGCTGATCCAGAGTCGTACCTATAATGCGTTCTGGCCACTGATGGCAGCAGCAGTGATCTATCTTGTGATCATTGGAATCCTTACATGGGGAATGAATAAACTGGAAAGGAGATTAAGAACCAGTGAGCGATAAGAATGTATTGATCCAGGTAAAGGATCTGAAAAAGAACTTTGGCGGAAATCAGGTTCTTGACGGGATTACAACTGATATCTGTCAGGGAGAAGTAGTGGCGATCATCGGTCCTTCCGGTTCCGGTAAATCTACTTTCCTCAGATCTTTAAATCTTCTTGAGGTTCCTACAGGAGGACAGATTCTCTTTGAGGGAACAGATATCACAGATCCGAAGGTTGATATTAACAGACACCGCCAGAAGATCGGAATGGTGTTCCAGCAGTTTAATCTTTTTCCGCATAAGACTGTAAAAGAGAATATTATGCTGGCACCTGTGGAACTGAAGCTGATGACAAAAGAGGAAGCTTCAAAGAGAGCAGATGAGCTTCTGGAGCGTGTAGGGCTGCCGGATAAGGCAGATGCATATCCGGACAGGCTTTCCGGTGGACAGAAACAGCGTATTGCTATTGCCCGTGCCCTGGCTATGAATCCTGATGTGATGCTTTTTGATGAGCCCACTTCTGCACTTGACCCTGAGATGGTAGGTGAGGTTCTGGAACTGATGAAGGAACTTGCACAGTCAGGTATGACTATGGCTGTAGTTACTCATGAGATGGGATTTGCAAGAGAAGTGGCAACCAGAGTTCTTTTTATTGATGATGGCAAGATACAGGAGGAGAATACTCCGGAGCAGTTTTTCGCAAATCCGAAGAATCCAAGACTGAAAGAGTTTTTATCCAAAGTTTTATAATTTTATAATAGAAATAAAAAAGATTGCGGGTTGATGGATCCGCAATCTTTTTTTGAGTCTGGAATTATTCTGTTTCCGGTTTATTGGATGACTCATACTTTTTTAGTTCTTTGTAGCAATATTTGATAATTTCTTTTCGGGTGATGATTCCGATAAAATAGCCCTGGTCATCTGTCACCGGAACATAATTCTGATTGATGGCTTTGTCTAACAGGTCCTCCATATTGGAATCTGCGTGTACCGCCTTGTAAGTGGCTCTCCGTGGGATTGCCATAATAGAAATTCCCTCAGCTGCTTTGATATCGGGAACATTCAGGGTCTTCATTCCCCAGAGAAGATCCCCCTCGGAAATGGTTCCTCTGTATTTGCCGTCCAGACTGAGGAGAGGAATGCAGGAAAACTTCCGGTGTTCCATTTTCTCCAGTGTCTGTCTCAGGGTTTCATTTTCAAATATGTATGCTACATCGCTTTTTGGTGTTAAAAAAAATAAAATATTCACTTTTGTATTTACCCCATTACATTAAAATTTTTCGAAAAATCTGTGAACACACCGATGATTTTTGGTCAAAATTACAGAAGCTGAACACCTTTTTCCATTGCCTCATTCATTATATCCTGGGACCACAGGGAAGCGTGTACTTCGCCGATATGTGCCTTGCGAAGGAAGAACATACAGATACGGGACTGTCCGATACCACCGCCGATGGTATATGGAAGCTCTTTGTTCAGGATCGCTTTCTGGAAAGGAAGCTCTCTTCTGTCATCACAGCCTGCAATGGTAAGCTGTTTGTCCAGAGAGTCTTCGTCTACTCGGATACCCATGGAGGAAAGCTCCAGAGCAATATCAAGAACCGGATAATATACAAGGATATCACCGTTTAATTCCCAGTCATCATAGTCCGGGGCACGTCCGTCATGGCGTTCACCGTTAGTCAGGGTTTTGCCTACCTGCATAAGGAATACAGCCCCCTTTTCTTTGACAATCTGATATTCACGTTCCTTGGGAGTCAGTTCAGGATACATATCCACCAATTCCTGAGTGCTGACAAAGGCAATTTCTCTTGGCAGGATTTCTTCGATGTAATCATACTGTACTGCCATATATTTCTCAGTTTTTCTGAGAACACTATAAATCGTGCGGACAGTGGAAACAAGGGTATCCATGTTGCGCTGGTCTTTGCCGATGATTTTTTCCCAGTCCCACTGGTCTACATATACAGAATGAATATTGTCCAGGTCTTCATCTCGACGGATCGCGATCATGTCGGTATAGAGACCCTCGCCCTGGGCAAAGCCGTATTTTTTCAAGGCATATCTTTTCCATTTGGCCAGGGAATGTACAATCTCGGCATTTTCCGGCTGTCCTTTAATATCAAAACTTACAGGGCGCTCTACGCCATTTAAGTTGTCGTTCAGACCAGATGAAGGATTGACGAAAACCGGAGCTGAAACACGAAGCAGATTCAGCTTCTGAGCCAGAGTCTGCTGAAAGAAATCCTTCACAGTCTTAATTGCAATCTGGGTATCATGGAGGTTTAAGGCTGAATGATAACCATCAGGAATTTTAATCTGTTCCATTATTGTAGTCCTCCTATAGTTTGGTTGTCATATTCTGATTGAATATTCATTTATTTTACACCACGCTATTATAACAGGAAAAAGTGCGATTGGCAATTTTCATCTTGCAAGATTAGCGTAAAATGTTACAATTATTTATGAAACTACAGAGATTAACCGAATCAGGTAAGTCCCCTGGGGGGCTAATATCCGCTTGATTTGGAACATTATACAATGATTTGTGAAGTGGGGGATAGAATATGGGAAAAAGATGCCAGGTATGTGACGGACCAATCGTAAACGGACGCTGTAAATACTGTGGAATGCCTTATAGAAACGATGCGGTTATGTATCATCTTAATGAGGATCGGTCTGAGCATTACCGCCATTCTTCGGCAAAAGTGAGAAGAGAAATGGATCAGAGTGAGATCCCTCTCCCTGACCGGAAGGGCGGCGCGGATTATACAAAGAAAAAGACTGGTGGGAGAACTGTTTCAAAAACATACACCTCCGGAAAACAGAGTGGAACTGAGAAAATGAAAAAAGGAAAAAAGATGGTCATATTCTGGATGGTGATTGCCCTTCTTGCAGCTCTTATAGAATATGTTCCTGATGTGTTGGAAACATGGAAGCCTCATCAAATTGAAGAATTTATATATAAGACAAAACTCATTGACAAAGATGATAAAGAGAAAAAAGAAGTGCCTGACCAGAAGGTGATGTCTTCTTCTGAGCTGGATAAGTATGATTACTATGTGCTGAATACAGAAGATAAATATTATGAGGTTGTGGAAAGCAACACAGAAGACTTCATGGGACCAGGAGAATATGTTGTGGAGGCTGTCTGGGAGGGAATAGAGCTGGAGTTCGTTCCGGCAGATGGTACTGGAGGAGTCTGGGATTTTGATCAGGAGGGACAGCAGCTGAAGCTGGAGTTACACAAGGGCGATCATCTCACAGTTACTTCTCTGGATGGACAGTATAATTATTTCAGGTTATATGAAATTCAGCAATATGACGAATAAAATTTTCCCCCTTTCTTTTTTACAGACGATGTGCTATACTTGTAAAGCACACCACATATAGACGTAAATATGGGGCGAATCAATATTTTATACTATATCTTGTATATTGGAGTGAAAAAGTATGATTTATGTAATAAAGAAAGACGGAACAAAGGAAGAATTTAATTCCAAAAAGATCGTAGCAGCTGTGAATAAATCAGCAGCCAGGATTTTATATACTTTTTCTGAGGAAGAACAGGATTTTATCTGCAAGTTTGCCGAGGAACATGCAGCTTCCCTGGGAAAAAATGAGATCCAGATCCAGGAGATGCACAACATTGTAGAGGGCGCCCTGGAGAGAGTAAATCCGGCTGTAGCTAAAAGTTACCGGGATTATAGAAATTATAAACTGGATTTCATCCACATGATGGATGACGTATATACCAAGAGTCAGGCAATTCGTTATATTGGTGATAAGAGCAATGCCAACACAGACAGTGCTCTGGTTGCTACCAAGCGAAGCCTGATCTTTAATGAACTGAATAAAGAGCTTTACCGTAAATTTTTTATGAACCGTAATGAGCTTCAGGCATGTAAGGATGGTTATATCTATATTCATGATCAGTCCGCCCGTCTGGATACTATGAATTGTTGTCTTTTTGATGTTGCAGCTGTGCTGAAGGACGGCTTTGAGATGGGAAATGTATGGTACAATGAACCCAAAACTCTGGATACAGCATTTGATGTTATGGGGGATATTATTCTGAGTACAGCCGCACAGCAGTATGGCGGATTTACAGTCCCGGAAGTGGATAAGATCCTGGCACCTTATGCAAAGAAAAGCTATGACAGATATATTGAGGAGTTTATGCAATATTCTGATCCAAGCTGGGTAGGAAGAGAAGAAAAGGCTATTGAGCGCGCACTGGATAAAGTCCGTAGAGATTATGACCAGGGATGGCAGGGAATTGAGTATAAGCTGAATACAGTAGGGTCCTCCAGAGGAGATTATCCCTTTGTCACTGTCACACTGGGACTGGGAACCGGACAGTTTGAGAAAATGTGCAGTATGTCACTTTTGGCGGTACACAAAGGCGGACAGGGTAAGGAAGGACACAAGAAGCCTGTACTTTTCCCGAAAATTGTATTTCTTTATGATGAAAAGATCCATGGAAAAGGAAAAAGCTGCGAGGATGTTTTTGAGGCGGGAGTAGACTGCTCTTCAAAAACAATGTATCCGGATTGGCTTTCCATGTCAGGAAAGGGATATATTGCAAGTATGTACAAACGGTACGGAAAGGTGATCAGCCCTATGGGTTGTCGTGCTTTCCTGAGCCCATGGTACGAAAGAGGCGGTATGTATCCTGCTGATGATAAGGATGTGCCAGTATTTGTGGGAAGATTTAATGTTGGAGCAGTAAGCCTTCATCTGCCTATGATCCTGGCTAAAGCCAGAGCAGAGAGCAGAGATTTCTATGAAGTGCTGGATTTCTATCTGGAAATGATCCGGAGCCTTCATATCCGTACCTACGAATATCTGGGACAGATGCGTGCCTCTACTAATCCTCTTGCTTACTGTGAGGGCGGTTTCTACGGCGGTCGTCTGAAACCAAATGAAAAGATCGGCAAAATCCTCAAACCCATGACTGCATCCTTTGGAATTACTGCTCTTAATGAACTGCAGGAACTTTATAATGGAAAATCCATTGCAGAGGATGGTCAGTTTGCATTGGAAGTTCTGAAATATATCAATGAAAAAGTAAATAAATTTAAGGAAGAGGATGGATATCTCTATGCAATCTATGGAACTCCCGCAGAGAGCCTCTGCGGACTTCAGGTAGAACAGTTCCGTAAAATGTATGGAATTATCGAAGGCGTTTCTGATCGTCCTTATGTCAGCAACAGCTTCCACTGTCATGTAACCGAAGAAGTCACCCCAATCGAAAAACAGGATCTGGAAGGCCGCTTCTGGGAACTGTGCAACGGAGGTAAGATCCAGTACGTCCGTTATCCCATTGATTACAATAAAGAAGCTGTCCGAACCCTCATCCGCCGCGCCATGGCCCTGGGCTATTACGAAGGAGTCAATCTCTCCCTGGCCTATTGCGATGACTGCGGACATGAAGAACTTGAAATGGATGTCTGCCCTGTATGCGGTTCCAAAAACCTGACCAAAATCGACCGCATGAACGGCTATCTCTCCTACAGCCGCGTCCACGGTGACACCCGCCTCAACGAAGCCAAAATGGCCGAAATCGCCGAACGAAAATCCATGTAATCCCAAAAAGAAGGATGTAATTCAAAATGAATTACATCCTTCTTTTGTAAGACTGCCTATTTTCAGACACCTTCTTTTTATAATACATCTCAATTAACGTTGGTATTACCATCCCAACAGTCAAGCGGATATTTGCTTGATTCGGCTAATCTAATATCAGGGGCAGGCCCCGCCGCCTCCCCGTCCGTCTCACCAACAAAGTAAAGTTAACAAAAGCTCCCTCATATCTCAACCCGGAGCTCCTTCCATACCTAAAAACAACAACACCCCTCCCGTCAGACACTAGAGCGTGTTTGAAAAAGG
>OLOY01000539.1_pt1 | contig 25275 bp, 19 predicted proteins | sample 1672771 | NCBI WGS metagenome assembly OLOY01 (sample SAMEA3136722, study PRJEB25190) | human gut metagenome
TCAGAAATCTGCGTTATGAGCCGGCTGCATCACTGTCTGAGCGAAGTCGGAGACGGAGCGAGTTTGACAAGCCGGCTCATGCTTTTAGCAGATTTATGAGAACTTAGAATATCTTAGGCTCCGAAACCGCACCCCAGACAAAATATTTTCCGCCCCGCGTCCCTTTTGAACAAAGAAAAGCCAGAAACTCCCAATTCCAAAGTTTCTGGCCTTTTTTATCAGTTTTTAAAGCTATGGATCGGCGCCGGAATCCTTCCGCCTCTCTGCACAAACGCATCACAGGAGAACTGATTCACCGGCATAATCGGTGCATAACCAAGCAATCCGCCAAATTCAACAACCTCTCCAACTCCCTTACCGATAACCGGGATCAGACGTACAGCTGTTGTCTTCTGATTCACCATACCAATAGCAGCCTCATCTGCAATAATACCTGCAATGGTAGAAGCCTTGGTATCTCCCGGAATCGCAATCATATCAAGACCTACAGAACATACACAGGTCATAGCCTCCAGCTTCTCAAGAGTCAGAGCACCTGCATTTACAGCATCGATCATACCCTGATCCTCACTGACCGGAATAAATGCACCACTTAAACCACCAACTGCAGTAGAAGCCATAACGCCGCCCTTTTTCACCTGGTCATTTAACAGAGCAAGAGCTGCTGTTGTACCCGGTGCACCTGCATGCTCCAGACCAATCTCCTCCAGGATCTCAGCAACACTGTCGCCGATGGCAGGAGTAGGAGCAAGAGAAAGATCCACAATACCAAACTTAACACCAAGACGTTTGGAAGCTTCCCTTGCTACCAGCTGTCCAACACGTGTTACCTTAAATGCAGTACGTTTGATCATCTCGCAAAGTGTCTCAAAATCCTTTCCTCTCACTTTCTCAAGAGCAGTTTTAACAACACCAGGTCCGCTGACACCTACGTTGATGATCGTATCTGCCTCTGTCACACCGTGGAACGCACCTGCCATAAAAGGATTATCATCCGGCGCATTACAGAATACAACCAGCTTGGCACATCCCAGAGAATCCTGATCCTTACTTGCCTGAGCTGTTTCCAGAACGATCTCACCCATCAGTTTGACAGCGTCCATATTGATACCTGTACGTGTAGAGCCCACATTTACAGAGCTGCAGACACGCTCTGTCTTTGCCAGTGCCTGTGGAATAGACTCGATCAGAAGTTTCTCTGCAGGAGTCATTCCCTTGCTTACCAGAGCAGAATAACCACCAATGAAGTTTACTCCAACTGTCTTTGCAGCCTTATCCAGAGTCTCTGCAATTGTCACAAAATCTTCTTTTGTCTTACATGCCGCACCGCCCACCAGAGCGATAGGAGTTACGGAAATTCTTTTATTTACAATGGGGATCCCATATTCCATGGAGATTGCCTCACCTGTGGATACCAGATCTTTGGCACAGGTTGTGATCTTGTCATAAATCTTTTTGTTCAAAGTCTCAAGATCACTGTCAATACAGTCCAGAAGGCTGATTCCCATTGTAATGGTACGCACATCCAGGTTCTCCTGCTCGATCATTTTATTGGTTTCATTTACTTCAAAAATATTGATCATTTTATCTTTCTCCCTTGTATGTTTTCTCAGATTCTGTGCATTACATTGAAGATGTCTTCATGCTGGCAGCGGATCACTACGCCGATCTGATTTCCAAGGTCTTCCAGTTCTTTTGCAAGAACCCCATTATCTTTTTCACATTTTGTGGCATCTGTTACCATCATCATGTTGAAGTATCCCTGTACGATGGTCTGGGAGATATCAAGAATATTTACATTGTTGTCTGCAAGATAAGTACAAACCTTTGCAATAATCCCCACTGTGTCGTTTCCTACTACGGTAATGATTGTTTTTTTCATAAGTTCTTTGTCCTTTCTACACTGTAATTACTTCTGATATGCAATCCCTCTTTGCCACCTGTATTTTAAAATCACGGGACTTATAAGGGTTGTCGCCTAAGGTTACTTCTGAGCACACAGTCTCATAGGCCAGCTCTTCATAGTTATTTTCTCTGCTTAAATGTCCCAGAAAAATAGCTTTCATGTTGTCATGAAGAAGCCTGCATAAAAGTCTGCCTGCATTTTCATTAGAAAGATGTCCTCTGTCTCCCAGAATCCTCTGTTTCAGATAATAAGGATATTTTCCCACTTGAAGCATACGGATATCATGGTTTGCCTCCAGAAGAAGGGCATCCAGATTCTGGAGATTCTCAATTATGTATTCATTATATTTTCCAAGGTCCGTGGCAATTCCCACAGAGTGGTCATCACATTCTATACGGTATCCCACCGGCTGCGCGGCATCATGAGAGATCGTAAAAGGATCTATTTTCAGATCTCCCACCGAGAATGTCTCATCTTCCCTGATCTCATGGAAAATCCCTTCCGGCATTTTTCCCAAATTCATTCTGGACAAGGCATCCACCGTACCTCCTGTGGTATAAACAGGTATCTGATACTTTCTGGCAAGCACTCCCAGTCCTTTAATATGATCCGAATGCTCATGGGTAATCAGAACACCGTCAATATCTCTTCCTGTCAGCTCCAGCTCATTCAGTCCCTGCTCCACGCGCTTACCGCTGATTCCCACATCTACCAACAGATGTGTCTGATCAGAACCTACATAAATACAGTTCCCACTGCTGCCGCTGGCAATACTACAAAGTCTCATATTTTTTAATTCCTTCCCTGATCTGTTGCCAGGTTTCCTCCAGATCAGCATTATTTGTAACCACATAATCTGTATGCGCCCTAAAAAATTCTTCCGGTGCCTGACTGGCTATAATACTCATTGATTTCTCCCTGGTATATCCCCGGCTTTCCATCAGCCTGCGGATACGGATCTCTGAATCCGTATGGATATACCAGATAGTATCACAGAATTCCTCATAATGATCCTCCAGAAGAAGGGCTGCCTCTACCACACAGATTCTCTGTCCCTCTTCCTTTTTCAGGTCGAGCTGTCTGCGGATGTATTCCTTCACAGCAGGATGAATAATGTGATTTAATTTTTCCAGCATATCCGGATGTGAAAATACTACATCCGAAACCAGCCTGCGGTCAATAGTTTTATCATTTTTTATAATTTGTTTTCCAAATAATGCAATTACCGGTTTATAGCAGGATTGTCCCGGTTCCATCACCAGATGACCTATTTCATCTGCTTTCATCACATATGCCTGATATTCCTGTTCCAGAAAATCCAGTACTGTACTCTTGCCGGCTCCCACTCCGCCGGTAATCCCTATTGTAATCATTTATTTTGCCTCATACCAGTTATTGCCCTGGTGCATATCCACTTCCAGTTCTACTGACAGGTTCGCAGCTCCTTTCATTTCTTCCTCCAGGATTGCAGAAACCTGTTCAATTTCCTCTTTATAAGTCTCTATAAGAAGCTCATCATGAACCTGCAATACCAGACGGGAACGCAATCCCTCTTCCTTCAGTCGCTTATAGACACGGTTCATGGCAATTTTAATAATGTCTGCTGCTGTTCCCTGAATAGGAGAATTCATGGCAACTCTTTCCCCAAAAGAACGCTGCATAAAATTGCTGGACTTCAATTCCGGAATTGGTCTTCGTCTTCCAAACATGGTCGTCACATAGCCCTTTTCCTTGCCCTGTTCCACCAGTTCATCCAGAAATCCCTTGATTTTAGGATAAGTTTCAAAATATCTTTCAATATAATCAGCCGCTTCTTTTCTTGTAATACTTAAATCCTGGCTGAGACCAAAGGAACTGATTCCATACACAATTCCAAAGTTAACTGCCTTGGCGTTTCTTCTCTGCAAAGGAGTTACCTGATCAAAAGGCACATGAAATACCTGTGACGCTGTCAGCCTGTGAATATCCTGTGCCTCACGGTAAGCCTGGATCAGTTTCTCATCCCCTGACATATGTGCCAGTACACGCAGCTCAATCTGGGAATAATCTGCATCCAGAAATACATACTCATCCTCCGGTACAAAAACCTTTCGGATCAGGCGTCCCAATTCCATGCGTACAGGAATATTCTGAAGATTAGGCTCTGTACTGCTGATACGTCCTGTAGCAGTAATAGTCTGATTGAAAGTCGAATGGATCCTTCCATCCTTTTCGATCACCTTTTCTAATCCATCTGCATAAGTGGATTTCAGCTTTGTCAGCTGTCTGTATTCCAGAATATCTTTCACAATCGGGTACTCCGGTGCCAGCTTCTCCAGAATATCAGCAGCTGTAGAATATCCTGTTTTTGTTTTCTTGCCACCCTTTAACCCCAGCTTTTCAAAAAGGATGATTCCCATCTGTTTGGGAGAATTAATGTTAAATTCCTCTCCCGCCTGTTTCCAGATCAGCTGTTCCAGCTCTGCAATCCGGATATTCAGCCTTTCTCCATAGCTTTTCAGTTCCTCCCCTTTTACTTTGATCCCCCATTTTTCCATGGAATTCAGTGTAAAAATCAAAGGAAGCTCAATTTCCGTGTAAACTCTCCACATGTCCGTCTCTTTCAACGCTTCGCAAAGAGGTTCTCTGCTCACAAGCGCTGTATATGCCATATAGCAAGCCATATTTACCAGACCGTCCTCGCTCTGCTGCCATGCCTTTTCCAGAGTCATTTTTCCCAGCAGTTCCTCTCTGGACGGAAGAAGCCGGCCATTTAAATATTCTTTTGCAATATCATCATAGGTATATGATGATTTCAGCGGATTCAGAAGATAAGCAGCTACTCCTGTGTCAAAAATCTCACCAAAATCCTCACCATCTACATATTTCAGCATGGATTTCACATCCATGGAGCAGATTGTCAAAGCTCCATGGGAGGATTTCTGCAAAAGCTGCTGAAGCTTTCCACAGAGATAATTCTCTGTAAGCAGTCCCTCCACAGGTATAAAATAAACTTCCTCCTGATCCAGTGCCAGTCCCACACCAAATACCTGTCCCTGCTCTGCAACCAGTGAAACTCCCACATATTCCTGCTTTGCAGCTTTGTCAAAAAGGGTTTCACATCCGGACAGATCACTGCAGCTGAAAAATTCCTGCATCTGTTGCTGTGGCTGTGCATTTTCTGAGTCAAAACGACCCAGTAAATTTTTGAATTCCAATCGCTTACAAAGCAAAAATGCATCCTGTGTATAAAGATTTCCAAGCTTCGCCTGCTCATAGTCAAACTCCACCGGGCTGTCTGTATTGATTGCAGCCAATGCTTTACTAAGCTGTGCCAGATCATAATGCTCTCTGAGAGATTCCTTTGCGCGGTTGGGTTTGATCTCCTCCAGATGTTCATGGGCATTTTCAACAGAGCCATATTCCGCTATGATCTTTGTAGCAGTTTTCTCACCAACTCCCGGGATTCCGGGGATATTATCTGCGCTGTCTCCCATAAGAGCCTTCAGATCAACAATCTGAAGTGGTGTTACCTGATATTTCTCCAGCACCTGCTCTGCATGAAAATCCTCTATGGTAGTCTTCCCTCTTACAGTTCTTGGAAGGCGGATCATTACTTTCTCAGTGGCAAGCTGTAGTAAATCCCTGTCTCCTGAGAGAATGGTCACATCCATCCCTTTCTTCTCACTTCTACCGGCCAAAGTTCCCAGAATATCATCTGCTTCATAGCCCTCCATAGTAACAATTTTTACACCCATGGCAGTAAGCATTTCCTGGATCAAGGGCACCTGTTCTCTCAGTTCCTCAGGCATGGGTTTACGGGTTCCTTTGTATGCCTCATACATTTTATGACGGAAGGTAGGTGCATGAAGATCAAAGGCCACAGTCAGATACTGTGGCTTTTCCTCCTCCAGAATTCTGAAAAGAATATTCAGAAAGCCATAGACTGCCCCTGTATGCTTTCCTTCAGAATTAGTCAGATCCGGCAGACCGTAAAAAGCCCTGTTTAAAATACTATGTCCGTCGATCAGTAATATTTTTTCACTCATAAGTTCCTCCAATCATACAACAACCTCTTCATTTAGCGATCAGATAATACGAATCATCTGCATCACCACATATACCATAAACGCTGCCAGAGCCACGATCAGTATACACAAAAGGACTCCCACTGAAAAACGGCCTAATTTTTTCTTACGGATATATCGTCTGGATTTCCGGATATCCTGTTCCAGAAGGCTCTTGAAATCCATCACTGATCCGCTGTCATTGTCATCCAGCTGCTGCATGGCCTCATGAACAATGAAATATGTCTCCAATTCATCATAACAGGAAGAACATGTCTGGATATGATCCAAAAATTCCTCCAGCTCCTTCAAAGAAAGTTCATGATTAATATATCCGTTTACCATTCCCTCTGCAGTACGGCAGTTCATAACGTCCCTTCTTTCTGACTGTCCTGTTTTCTCTGTCAACCGGCTAAACTTCATTTCATTGTTCCTATTATAACTGAACCCGGACTGATTTACAAGGAAGAATCCTGATCGCCGGTAAAAGCAGCCCGGTGAAAGACAGGAAAAAGCAGCAGGCTCTCTTCTCCTGCTGCTTTCACTACATAACTTTTTGTCAATATGTCTTCTATTCTTCTGTATTCTCTTTTGTATTCTCTTCTGAATTTTCTTCTGTATTCTCTTGCTTTGCAGCCCCAGTATTCACAGAAGGAAGGGGATCATTCAGGATTTTCATAAACTCTTCCCCTGTAATAGTCTCATGTTCATACAGATATTTTGCAAGCTCATGAAGCTTTCCGATATTGTCCTGCAGAATCTTCAGTGCTTTCTGGTGCTCCATTTTCACCAAATCCACAACCTTCTTGTCCAAAAGCGTCTGTGTTTCAAAGGAACATGCAAGGCTGGAATCTCCTCCCAGATACTGGTTGGTAACATTTTCCATAGCAACCATATCAAAATCCTCACTCATACCGTATCTGGTGATCATAGCCCTGGCAATCTTGGTAGCCTGCTCAATATCATTGGAAGCTCCTGTGGTAATGGAATGGAAAATAAGTTCCTCTGCTGCACGGCCGCCTGTAAAGGTTGCAATCTTATTCTCCAGCTCTTCCTTTGTCATAAGATAATGGTCACCGTCATCTACCTGCATCGTATATCCAAGAGCGCCTGAAGTACGCGGAATAATTGTAATCTTATGAACAGGTGCGGATTCTGTCTGTTTTGCAGCAACCAGTGCATGGCCGATTTCATGATAAGCCACAATAAGTTTTTCCTTATTGGAAAGAACCCTGTTCTTCTTCTGATATCCGGCAATAACTACCTCAATACTCTCCTCAAAATCAGCCTGTGTAGCAAATTTTCTTCCGTCACGAACTGCACGGAGCGCAGCTTCATTTACAATATTGGCAAGTTCTGCACCGGAAGCTCCTGCTGCAGCCTTGGCAATTTCATCAAAGCGGACAGAATCTGCAATTTTAATCTTCTTGGCATGAACTTTAAGGATATCCTCTCTTCCCTTCAGATCCGGAAGCTCTACCGGAATACGTCTGTCAAAACGGCCAGGTCTGAGAAGAGCCGGATCAAGAGAATCCGGTCTGTTAGTGGCAGCAAGGATCACAACACCCTTGGATCCATCAAAACCGTCCATTTCTGTCAACAGCTGGTTTAATGTCTGCTCACGCTCATCATTACCACCTGTAAATCCTGCACCATCTCGTTTCTTACCAATGGTATCTATCTCGTCAATAAATACAATGCAGGGTGCCTTCTCATTAGCCTGTTTAAACAGATCACGAACCTTGGCTGCTCCCATACCAACAAACATTTCCACAAATTCTGAACCGGAAATAGAGAAAAAAGGAACCTCTGCCTCGCCTGCTACAGCCTTTGCCAGAAGAGTTTTACCTGTTCCCGGAGGGCCTACAAGCAGGGCTCCCTTTGGCATGGACGCACCAATTTCTCTGTATTTCTGAGGATTATGAAGATAATCTACAATCTCCTTTAACAGATCCTTTGCTTCCTCCTCGCCGGCAACATCTGCAAATTTAATACCTGTAGATGATTTTACATATACTTTGGCATTACTTTTTCCAAAGGACATAGCACCTCCCGGTCCTCCACCCATGGAACTCATCATCTTCTTGCTAAGCCAGCGTCCCAAAAGAATAAAGATAAGGATAGGCAGTACATATCCAGCCAGAATACTCACCCAGATAGATGTCTGCTGAGGTGCAACTGCTTCAAATTTTACGCCTGCATCATGAAGCCTATCTACCAGCTCCGGGTCATTCACCTTTACTGTCCGGCAATATAACTCCTGTCCATCACTCTCAACTTCGTAATAAATATAATTATCCTGAATCTCAACTGCTTTTACATAATTTTTTTCTACGCCAGTGAGAAAGGTGTTATAATCTGTGGTCTGTACCTTTCTTCCCTCAATTGCAGGAAGAAGCAGTACATTCAGCAGAATTATAATAACCGCTGCAATAATATAATAGACATAAAGCGGTTTTCTGCCTGGCTTTTTATTATCAAGGTTCATTGGCAATTCCTCCATTTGTTATTTTGTAACAAGTACCATATCACTTATTCATGTGATTTTCAATAAAAGGCCGAAAATTTCATGAGAATTTCATAAACTTTTTAGAAATCAGATTCTTTCATTTCTCTGTCATTTTACAGACTTGTACCACAGGCCAGCCTGGGACAAATCCGATTTTTTGAAATTTCCCGTCCGGTTGCAGGAGCTTTTCAGCAGTGAGCAGCTTTCATTTTTATTACACAGGCCCCAGCAGACATAGCTGATCTTATTTTTCTTCAGAAACTGCATCCACTTATTTGCTTCGTTTTTGTCAATTCTGCCATTCCCGGAGCTTTCAGAAATTCCAAATTCACTGACAAAAACCGGCAGTCCCTTCTGAATAGCAGCCTGCATTTTCTGCCTATAGCTGTCACCGTGAGTAGCTGCATAAAAATGAAAGGTGTACATAATATTGGAATATCCTTTGATAGGACTGTCTGCTGCCACATCTACATCCTGGGACCAGGTAGGTGTTCCCACCAGAATAATATTTTTCTTATCATATTTACGTATGGTTTTTATAACAGATGAGGCATAGCTTTTGATCGTGTTCCAGGATGTACCCCCATTAGGCTCATTGCAGATTTCATAAAAAATATTGTTCTGGTTTTTATATTTCTTTGCCACATATTTAAAAAATGACATTGCCTGCTTTTTATTTTTCACAGGATTTCCGTCGCTTAAAATATGCCAGTCAATGATCACATACATTCCCAGTTCTGTGGCATATTTCACACCATTGTTGATCAGTTTTCTCAGTTCTGCCTGATTTCCTCCGGAACAATAACCATTATATTCTTCCGTATACATTGCCAGCCGGATACAGTTCACACCCCAGCTATCCCTCAGTGTCTTAAAAGCCGCCTTATTCACATACTGGGGAAACCAGTTGATCCCATGGGTACTGACCCCTTTTAATACCACAGCCCTTCCCTGGGAGTTGACCAGTCTCGTGCCCTTTACACTAAGGCGTCCGTTTTTCTTCACCGGTGTGGAGGCTGCACTCACATTTGCCACAGGCAGCGTTCCCACCAGATAGATACAGCAAAGCATTGCACATAAAATCCGAAGCATCCTTATTGTTTTGTTTTTTTTCATTTTCCCCTCCCTGTTTCCGTTCATCACATTGTCAATGAACTATAAAAGTATCTTATAAAAAAATATCTTATAAAAATATGTAAAATTTTTCTTGCCAATCTGTCAGAATCATGCTATCATAGTAAAGGTTCAAACGCCGGCATGTCGGAATTGGCAGACGAGGCAGACTCAAAATCTGTTGGTGGCAACATCGTGTGGGTTCAAGTCCCACTGCCGGCACTTAAAAACGTTGATTTTAAAGGGTTTATCCATCCCTACGATTTAATGAGTAATCAAACAGGTAATCAAATATTTTTTACGATTAAAGAGATGCTTTTTCGAGTATTTCTTTTTTTATTTCTAAGTCTAACGATTCTCCTGATGGCATGAATACTTTTTACATCAATGTTTAACTGAATACACTTATTCCTTGCAACTGATTCTATTATACCATGAATTGCATTGTAGAATAGGTGTTCTTTTCTATTTTTTTGCAATTCATCTCCCACCTATAGAAGCATTCGGCATTCGACATTTGCCAAGTGAATTTTGTATTTTTTGTAAAACTTTCAAAATATAATTTTAATTTTTAGTTTAGTCTAATCTAATGCAAATATGCTATACAATTTCAGTTATTTCAAAAGATTTTCCGTCATTTTTTGAATCAAGTTTCTTCCTATATAACACATTTCTTTTATCAAGTTGAAAACATCCCCGGTAATGTATAAACGTTTCACTATAGAGATTTAATTCGAACAAATTTGGAAGCGGACAACTGCTGCCATTCATTTAATGGTTGACTTTTAGGGCATCATGGCATATGATAATAACAGCTAATGAATGTAATAGCGTTTTCCATGGAACTAAATTTCTATCGGAAATAAGAAAAAGCTCAGAGGTCGGAACTCTGAGCTTTTTCTATTCCGTTTATGTAAGGTGGCTTATACCTTAGGCTGGCGCCGCTTATTCGTCCCCTTTCAACCATTTGCAGATAAAGTAGCTAACAATACCTGCCAGTACAGAGACAATGAATGTAATAATAGTTTCCACGGTGTTTCACCTCCCCTCTACCGGAAAGGTTCGCGGCTCTTATATATTATCACATCTTGTAAGATCGTACAATCTGTTCTATTATGTAAAACTTGACAAATTACTGTTACAGTCTTAGCGGACTTTATTTTTTCAGTGAGTATATAAGTATACCACATACAGAGAACATCGGAAATAATAAGCCCTTTCTAGAGTGTGTTCAAAAAATGCTCTAAAGCATCTCCGCCATATTTATTTCACATGTGATATAATCCACACCCCAGGTTTCAAATAAATCTGCAATTTTCCGGTCTTTGCAAAGCCATACTGCAACCCCTACTCCCATCTGATGTGCTTTGGGAATATCTTCTTTTTTCACAAAGTTATACATGGTACTTACATCCCAGTTATACTGTGAGCATCGGCGAATGATGCTGTCTGTGATCGGCTCCTTGATCACCCATTGCATTTTATACGGAATTCCCAGTTGTCTCAATGTGATCAGATAACTGTCCCTCAGGGAAATGATCAACGGCTGCTTTTTAGATATAGATAAAAGCTGTTTAAATTGTTTCATCCCATTGGCACTGGGAATCTGCTTGATCTCAATCACAGGTGTCATATTATAGGTATTACAGCAGTCAATATACTGCTTCAGCGTTGGAACCACATTGTTGGGAAACATAGCCGCATTTCTGCCATAAATGATCGGATACTGGCAAAGTTCTGCATATGTCATATCCAGAATATTTTTATCCACACCGCACATTCGTTTCAAGGATGTATCATGGAAAACCACAAGTACACCATCCTTTGTCTCATACACATCCGTTTCCACATAACGGGCTCCATTTTTTCCTGCAATTTCAAAAGCAGGAAGAGTATTCTCAGGAGCACTGGTGGGATCTCCTCTGTGATAGATATATCCGGTATCCGTTCCCTGGGTAATGTCTGTTTCCTTATCTGCCTCCGCTACATATACCTCCACATTCTTCTGAATTGTCCCGTCAGCACCAGCAGCAGTCACTGTAATATTGGCCCTTCCCGCAGATTTACCGATAATCTGCCCCTTATTATCCACAGATGCTACTGTACTGTCGTCGGAAGAATATTTGATTGCAGATAAAACTCCATTTGTAGGAACTGCCTTTACCTCCAGCTGGCTTTTCTCCCCTGTTTCCAGAGAAAGCTGTTTTTTAATGCTGATATCCCGGGCAGCCTTTCCAATTACTACTACTATTTTGGAAACATATTTGCTGGCGCCATAGGAGCAACAGGTAATCGTTACTTTTCCCTCTTTAAACGGAATCACCTTTCCATCTGCCGTCACATTTGCAACATCATAATCAGAAGACGTATATGTAATTCCTTTTCCAAGCTTTTCCGGTTTTAGTGTCAGATTGGAATCTCTGGTAATCTTCACCTGCCCCCGGTAATTCTTAAAGGGTACTGTCTGTGTTTTATTATATACATACACCATACAGCTTACGGTTTTTTTGTTTTTTTCGGCAGTGACTCTGGCATATCCAGTCTTTTTCCCCTTTACAATACCGCTCACAACAGACACACATTCCGGTTTATTGCTGCTCCATTTAAATCCGGATGGTTTCAGCTTTACATTATCACAGTAAATATCCATTGCTTTGGACTTTCCTGCTTTAATCTCCATCGTCCCATAAGGCACATAATATTCTTCTGCTGCCTGTACCTGACAGCATGGTTTTCCCACCAATCCCACCAGAAATAATCCAAACAGGATTAAAATTCCGGATAATTTCCGTTTCAACTTCATATTTCTCGCTCCAGATTCCATATTAATCATGCAGTTTTCACTGTCTTCTCTATAAAAGCGTAAGAAAACCGGTCTGCAGTTCCTTCCAGGCAGACCGGTATATCCTTATTTTCATAAACTCTCATATAACTGTCTTATTTCCCGATTCCCGGACTTCCAAACAGCTCCAAATCCTTTCAGACTTATTTCATATCTTCCAGCAATTTTTCATAAATCGGAAAACAGTCAAATGTTGCAAAATAATCCTTTGGTGTCTCAGCACGGCGGATCATTTCAAAGCTTCCATCCTCATGAAGAAGAATCTCAGCAGATTTCAGCTTACCATTATAATTGTATCCCATTGCAAAGCCATGAGCACCTGTATCATGGATCACCAGCAGATCTCCCATATCAACCTTGGGCAGATAGCGGTCAATGGCAAATTTATCATTATTCTCACAGAGAGAACCTGTGATATCATACATATGATCACATGGCTGATCTTCTTTTCCCATTACTGTAATGTGATGATAAGCACCATACATTGCCGGCCGCATCAGGTTTACAGCGCAGGCATCCACTCCGATATACTCCTTGTGAGTATGTTTCTCATGGATTGCTTTCGTTACCAGGCAGCCATAAGGTCCCATCATAAAACGTCCCATCTCTGTATAGATTGCAACATCTCCCATTCCTGCCGGAACCAGAACTTCCTCATAAACCTTGCGGACGCCCTCGCCGATCTCACGGATATCATTGGGTGTCTGATCCGGTCTGTAAGGGATTCCCACACCACCGGAAAGATTGATAAACTTCACATGAGCGCCTGTTTCCTTCTGCAGATCAACTGCCAGCTTAAACAATTCTCTGGCAAGCATAGGATAATACTCGTTAGTCACTGTATTACTTGCAAGGAAAGAATGAATACCAAATTCCTCTACTCCCTTAGCTTTCAGAATCTTAAATGCCTCAAAAATCTGCTCTGTGGTCATACCATATTTGGCATCTCCCGGATTGTCCATAATATCATTGCTGATCTTGAATAATCCGCCCGGATTATAACGACAGCTGATCACTTTGGGAATATATCCCACTGCTTTCTCCACACTCTCAATGTGAGTAATATCATCCAGATTAATAATTCCGCCAATCTCATTGGCATATTTGAATTCTTCATCCGGAGTATCATTAGAAGAAAACATTACATCTCCCTCTTTACAGCCAAGGGCCTTTGACATCATAAGCTCCGTCATAGACGAGCAGTCACAGCCACAGCCATACTCCTGGAGAATCCGGATCAGAAAAGGATTAGGTGTAGCCTTTACTGCAAAATATTCTTTGAAGCCTTTATTCCATGCAAATGCTTCTTTCACTGCTTTGGCATTCTCGCGGATTCCCTTCTCATCATAGAGATGAAAAGGTGTTGGAAACTGTGATGTAATCTCTTGAAGTTTTTCCAGAGTAACGAATGGTACTTTTTTCATAATAATTTTCTCTCCTCTTATGCCCTATTTCTTGTGTATATGTGTATATAAATGATCCTGACAGTATTCATAATTTCCGTTACACTTGGAACAGAAACGGAATTCCAGATTAGGATCATCCTTTTCCGTACGTCCACAGACAGCGCATTTATGCTTGGTAACCCCATTGCTGTTTCCGGGGAAAGGCACTGTTTTACTTCCGCCGTTCACTGCACGCTTGAACTCATTCTTTCTGTGGATTTCCTTGGGATTGTAACGATTAAAATCCCTGGTTCCCAGGAAAAAGATCACAAAATTCAGCAATGATGCAATGATTGGAAGTGCCATAAACCACGCTCCATTCATAAAATATCTGGCAACATCATAGATCACAATCGCAGCATAGACAATTGACATCCATTTCATCTTAATCGGTATTACAAACATAAGTAACACTGTCATGTCAGGATATGTCAATGAATATGCCAGAAAAATAGATAAGCTGATATAATATGTGGAAAAAATAATTCCTCCCAGCCCATCTAATACGCCTCCCATTACAAAATGAAGGATAAATGCAGCGATCACAGTAAAAATCATTCCTGATAATATATATAAGGTAAATTTAAATTTTCCCCAGGTATGCTCCAGAGAAGCACTGATCGGATAATAAAAAAATAAAATCGCGATCACAAACCAAATAGGTGATGATGTACTTGGCGGATATACGATCCAGGTGACCAACCTCCATACCTGTCCCTGAAGTATCTTCGTAACATTCAGGCTCAGCATTGACAGTGCACCGGGATTAATATACATCAGTGCATATCCCAGCACATAGCTGATGATAATATACATCGTCAGATTCTCAATTCCATACCTTCCATATTTTCGTTCCAGTTTGTCAATAAATCTCATAACTCTCCTTTACTATCCGGGAAATCTGCTACAGTCAGCATCTCTCCACAACCAGTTTCTCTCATCAGAAAAATTTCTTCTTGGACAGAAATATCGCTGCAATGATACTTGCTACTACAGAAAGAATGATCACTATGAGAAATCCCCAGGGTGTCCTGGAAAAGGGCATTCCCACAGCACTGAGGTTCATACCGTAGGCACTAAATACAATAGTCGGAATACTCATGACAATGGTAATTACAGCCAGAACCTTCATAACAATATTCAGGTTATTTGAAATAACCGAAGCAAAGGTTCCCATCATGCTGCTTAAGATTCCGCTATAAATATTGGCCATCTCAATTGCCTGCTTGTTCTCAATAATAACATCCTCCAGAAGTTCTGTATCTTCTGGATATTTCTTAATACTTTCAACCTTCAGCAATTTCTCCAGTACCATTTCATTTGATCTCAGAGAGGTTGTAAAGTATACCAGTGATTTTTCCAGTTCCAGAAGCTCCATCAGCTCCTGATTCCTGGTGGACAGATGAAGCTTTTCCTCAATCTGCTCGCTTTTTTTATCTATAATACGCAGATATCTCAGATACATGCTGGCGTTACGGTACAGAATCTGTAAAATAAACCTTGTCTTCATATATGTGAAGAAATTCCGCACTCTGCCCTCCATAAATCTGGTCAGAACCTGTGTATCCTCCAGACAAACAGTAAAAATCATCTTCTGAGTGACGATGATACCAAGAGGAATGGTCACATACCAGTCCTTCTCATTCCGCTCCTCAATGGTCGGCACATCTGCAAGGATCAGTGTATAATTATCCTCTACCTCGATACGGGAGCGTTCCTCTTCATCCAACGGAGCGCGCAAATCGTCTACCTCTATCCCAAACTGTTCAGAAATCTCAAATATCTCTGTTGCTGTAGGATTTGTCAATGCAATCCAACATCCCTCCTGAGGTTCCTGGATCTCATGGATGGAGCCATCGATTGTCTTAAAAATCCTTACCACGATTCACACTTCCCTTCTTTTTCTATTACTGCTGTAAGAGTTTACACAGCAGTCTATCTTTCCCCTCATCAGACAGCTTACCCAAAGCTGCCAAAAACACACCATACATTATAATTTGAACATTAATTTTTGTCAATTCCAATGGTTCCGGTTTACAAAACTTTTACACTTCGCTATAATAAAGTCATATATATTCCACATTCATATATATATCACACAAAAATGACAGTACGAAAGGATACAAAATATATGAGCCAGTCATCATTTGGAAATAAATTTAAAGTAACCACCTGGGGCGAATCCCACGGAAAAGCCCTTGGAGCTGTAGTAGACGGATGTCCTGCCGGCCTCTCTCTCTGTGAAGACGATATCCAGATTTTCCTTGACCGAAGAAAACCTGGTCAGAGCCGTTATACCACTGCCCGCAAAGAGGGAGATCTGGTAGAAATCCTTTCCGGCGTTTTTGAAGGTAAAACTACCGGTACCCCAATTTCTCTGATGGTAAGAAACACTGACCAGCGTTCCAGAGACTACGGAAATATTGCATACTCCTACCGTCCAGGACATGCAGACTATACTTTTGACCAGAAATACGGTTTCCGGGATTACCGCGGAGGCGGACGTTCTTCCGGCCGGGAAACCATCGGAAGAGTTGCAGCAGGTGCCATTGCCTCCAAAATATTAGGCGAGCTTGGCATTTCCATCTGCACCTATACCAAATCTATCGGACCTGTTGAAATTGCTTCTTTTGATAAAGAAGCAATCAACCAGAATGCTTTTTACATGCCGGATATGCAGGCAGCAGCAAAAGCCGGTGAGTATCTGGAAGAATGTATGAAAAATCAGGACAGTGCCGGCGGTGTGATTGAATGCCGTATTACCGGAACACCGTCTGGACTTGGCGAACCTGTTTTTGACAAACTCAGTGCTCTTTTCGCCCACGCCCTGATGTCCATCGGCGCAGTCAAGGCTGTTGAAATCGGTGATGGCATTGCAGTGACTTCCTCAAACGGTTCCACCGACAATGATGGATTCACAATCAAAGATGGTGAAATTGTCAAAACCTCTAACCACGCAGGGGGAATCATGGGCGGAATCAGCGACGGCAGTGAGATCATACTCCGCGCCCATATTAAGCCAACTCCATCCATCAGTCAGCCCCAGCAGACTGTGACCAAAGATAAAGAATCTCTTTCTCTTGAAATCCATGGCCGCCATGATCCAGTCATTGTTCCAAGAGCTGTAGTTGTAGTAGAGTCCATGGCAGCAATCACGCTGGCAGATGCACTCTTTGTCAATATGAGTTCTCAGATGGACAGGGTTCGGGATTTTTACATGAATTAACATGACCCATTTAGTTCTACTAACAAAAAACAGTTTGCTTTGACAAATAATACTTTTATCAAAGCAAACTGTAATTTTTATTTCTCTGTAATTCTTATTTCTCCGGCACTGCCCAGATATGAATGGAATTCGGTGTTTCCACTTTTAATGGTTTTCCATTCATTACAATAATATTTTTCTCATAATCAATAGTGAATACCGTAATGGTATTACTTGCATGATTTGCCACTGCCAGATGCTTATCATCCGGAAACAGTACTAAATCTTTTGGATATTCGCCACTTACCGGAAGGAAAAATTTTCTGTCCAGAAGTCCTGTCTCTTCGTCTCTCTCAAACATAGTCACAGTATCTGTACCGGCTGTGGTGCAGAACAGATGCTTGCCATCATGAGACATAGCCAGTCCTGAAGATGCATTGTGAGTATCCTTATCTTTCACTACAATGGTAGGAATACTCTGGATCAGTTCAAATTCCGGAGTTTTACCACTGCCATCATATTTATAGGCCTTGATCTCATTTGTCAATTCAAAAAGAATGTATGCAAATTTACCGTCATCACTGAAACGGATAATACGCGGGCCACTCTCTCTGGGACATCTCAGAATATCCACAAGCTCCAATTTATGTCGTCTCTTATTGATCCTGTAAATCTTCACCTGATCGATTCCATTATCTACTGCACAAAGATATTTGTTGTCCGGTGTAGGACGTACACAGTTTACATGCGGACGGAAATTACGCTCTGCCACACTGCCAAGCCCCTTATGGAATACGCCATCCATCAGACTTCCCAGGCGTCCATCCTGATGAGTATGTACAACGGTCACCTTACCGTCATGATAGCCTGCTACATAGAGATATTTGCCATCTACATCTGTAGCCAGATAGCATCCTCTCATGCCATCAATATTTACACTGTTAATACGTGACAGATCACCTTCAGAATCTCTCTCAAATACTGCTACACCTTCATCCTCGATAGAATACAGATACCTGCTGTTTTTTGATATTGCTGTATGGGATGCATTGCTTACTTCCACTCCGCTACGCTCTGTAAGAGTGCCCTTTTCTACATCAACATCATAAACATGAATTCCGTCCTTGGAAGAGCCATGTGTATAGGATCCCACATAGGCTACATATTTTCTCTCACTCATAAAGCCATTGCCTCCTACTGTCCTGAAGTTTTACTTCATTGTCCACCCCGTCTCCGGTTACTGCCAGTGAACAATAATATATGTCATACAATAGAAAGATTATAGCATATTTTTCCAATCAGAACAAGATTCCGAAACTTAGATTTATGTATTTTTTCCTGTCCATGAAAAAAATAAAATTCCAGATCATTCAGGCCAAAGTTTCCATTTTCCTCTGGTTCAGGCAAAATAATTTCTGACAGCCTCCAGAGTCTGATCTATGATCTCATCTGTATGGGCAACAGATAAAAACATTGCTTCAAACTGTGACGGAGCCATATGGATTCCCTGTGCAAGCATTCCCTTAAAGTATTCAGAGAAGGCTTTTGTATCTGAGGATTTTGCTGAGGTATAATCCACAACCTCCTGCTCTGTAAAGAACAGACTTCCCAGAGAAGATATATGATTGATGTGGTAAGGCAGATTTTTCTCTGCCAGGATTTTCTCCATGCCGCCATAGAGACGTTTTCCTTTTTCTTCCAGATCTTTATAGATTTCCTGGTGCTCATAGAGGTATTTTAACTGTGTCAGTCCTGCTGCCATTGCAATAGGATTTCCGCTTAAGGTACCGGCCTGATAAACCTTTCCAACAGGAGAAACCAGTTCCATGATTTCTCTGCGTCCGCCATATGCACCAACCGGCATACCTGCGCCGATGATCTTACCATAGGTAACCAGATCAGGGGTCACGCCAAAATATTCTGCAGCACCGCCAAAAGCCAGACGGAAACCAGTAATAACCTCGTCAAAGATCAAAAGAGCACCGTACTCATCGCAGAGCTTTCTCAGCCCTTCCAGGAATCCCTTTTTCGGAGGAACCACACCCATGTTAGCGCCAACAGCCTCAACAATAACAGCTGCTGTCTGGCCATCAGCCTGTTCCATCAGTGCACGAACGCTGTCCAGATCATTATAAACTGCTGTCATGGTATCCTCTGTGCAACCTTTCGGTACACCTGCGCTGTCAGGAACACCACTTGTCATCACACCTGAACCTGCACTTACCAGCATTGCGTCACTATGTCCATGATAACATCCGGCAAATTTGATGATCTTATTCTTTCCCGTAAAGCCTCTCGCAACACGAACAGCACTCATAACAGCTTCTGTTCCGGAGTTAACCATACGTACCATGTCCACATGCGGAATATGATCACAGATAAATTCTGCCATCTCCACTTCAATAGCAGTCGCACATCCAAAGCTTAAGCCCTTTTCACATGCCTTCAGTACACTTTCTTTTACTTCCGGGAAATTATGTCCCAGGATCATAGGTCCCCAGGAATCGATATAATCCACATATTCTTTTCCATCAACATCATAAATATGGCATCCGTCTGCACGGTCGATAAATCTCGGTGCAATACCGATAGCACCGTATGCACGTACAGGACTGTTTACTCCTCCCGGAATCACCTTTACTGCTCTGTCAAATAATTCTTCTGATAAACCCATCAGCCGATTCTCCCTTCATCCATGCATTTTGCAAGTTCTTTTGCATAATAAGTAAGATAAATCTGGGCACCTGCACGGTATGCACTGACTGCCATCTCACACATAATACGTTCTTCATCGATCCAGTCCATCTTTGCAGCGGCTTTTACCATTGCATATTCACCACTTACACTGTACGCTGCAACCGGCACATTCACTGCCTTGGATACTTCTGAAACCATATCCAGATAAGACATTGCAGGTTTTACCATAATGATATCTGCGCCTTCTTCTACGTCAGTCAGAGCCTCTTTCATTCCCTCTCTTCTGTTGTGGAAATCCATCTGATAGCTCTTTCTGTCACCAAAGGATGGGGCTGATCCTGCTGCATCACGGAATGGTCCGTAGAAAGCAGACGCATATTTTACTGCATATGACATGATCGGTGCTTCATAATGTCCGTTTGCATCAAGAGCTTCGCGGATTGCACGAACACGTCCGTCCATCATGTCAGACGGTGCTACCATGTCTGCACCGGCCTCTATATGAGAAACGGCAGTCTTGGCAAGTAATTCCAATGTTGCATCATTGTCTACATCATGACCGCAGAGTACTCCGCAGTGACCATGGGAAGTATACTCGCACATACATACATCAGTGATATAGTACATATCCGGGAACTGTTTTTTTGCTTCTCTTAAAGCTTTCTGTACGATTCCGTTCGGATCATATGCACCGCTTCCCACTTCATCTTTGTGATCTGGAATCCCAAACAGCATAACACTGTTTACACCTGCCTTCTGCAGACGTTCCAGTTCAAAAGGAAGACGGTCTACACTGTAGCGGAACTGTCCTTCCATAGAAGGGATCTCTTCTTCAATCCCTGTTCCCTCTTTTACAAATAAGGGATAAATAAGGGAAGACTTGTCCATTCTGGTCTCTCTTACCATTTTTCTTAAGTTTTCACTGCCTCTTAATCTTCTTGGTCTCTGAATTAAGTCCATGTCTTTTTACTCCTTTTATCAACAATTCTCATAACTGTTCCGTTTTTTGCAGAATAGTTATCAGTTTTCCTGTTTCATCTCTTCCACAAGCTCTATGAGACTTTCGATGGTAGCCTTCTTTGCCATGCGGGTCTGCATACCATAAGCATCTGCTGCAGCTTTGGTCTGTTTTCCGATACAAGCAGCTTTTACCTTCGTATAGTCCAGTCCCTTTGTGCCTTCCACAAAGCCCCTTACAGTGGATGCACTGGTAAATACTACACAGTCCACACTTCCTGTCTCCAGCTCTTTCTTCTCATCGATCAGCCTGCTCTTTTCATAACAGGTTGTGTAAGTAGCAATGTCATCTACCTTCGCACCTGTCTGCTCCAGCAGTTCTGTCAGCTTTTTATTTCCGGCTTCAGCTCTTGGGATCAGGATTTTTTCATTTCCCTGAAGTTCTTTTGCAAGCTCTGCTCCAAGAGTATCTCCGTCATACACACCTGGCACAAAATCAGCCAGCAGGTGATGCTCTTTCAGCTTTTTCTTCGTTCCTTCACCGATCACTGCGATCTTCGCCTGTCCCAGGCTGCGCACATCCATCTCTTTTCTGTCCATCTCGTCAAAAAAGATCTCCACACCTGCAGGACTTGTAAAAATGATCCACTGATAAGTATCCAGTTTTTCAAATGCCTCATACAGTCTGCTGTTATCCTCCACAGGTACTGTACAGATAGACGGCAGTTCCAGAACCTCGGCACCTTTCTGACGGAGAAGATCTGCTGTCTTTGAAATATGCTGTCTTGGTCTTGTGACCAGAACCTTCCAGCCTGCCAGAGGAAGCTTCTCATACCAGGCAAATTTGTCAGCCAGGGAGCAGACCTTACCCACAACAATAATGGCAGGTGTCTCTATCCCCTGTCTGTCCACCTCTTCCTTGAGGGTACCTACAGTAGCAACCACCCGCTTCTGTCCTGCTGTTGTTCCTTTCTGAAGAACTGCTGCCGGCATATCCGGATCCATACCGCCTGCAAGAAGACCTTTGCAGATATCCTCCAGTGCTGCAATTCCCATGAGAAATACCAATGTTCCCTTTGTCCGGGTCAGTGCATTAAAATCTATATCATACTCCTGTCCTGCACGTTTATGTCCTGTAATGATATGTAAAGACGAACAGAAATCCCTGTGTGTCACAGGAATCCCATTGTAAGCAGGAACAGAAATGGGAGATGTCACTCCGGGTATGATCTCATAAGGAATCCCATTCTCAGAAAGGAGTTCCAGTTCCTCCCCTCCTCTTCCAAAGAGGAAAGGATCCCCTCCTTTAAGCCTTACTACTTTATTTCCTTTTTCAGCTTCTTCCAGAAGAACCTTATTAATATCCTCCTGCACCATTGTATGGTGATTTGCTCTTTTGCCTACATTAATCAGTCTGGCATGCTCCGGAATCTTTGCCAGAACCCCTTCGCCCACCAGACTGTCATATACTACCACATCTGCCTGCTGCAGAACCGCTGCGCCCTTTAATGTAAAAAGCCCGATATCACCCGGTCCTGCACCAACCAGCCAAACCTTGCCAGCTGCCATGTTTCTTCTCCTTTTTGCGTCACAAGAATTTTCTTTTTATAAATTTTATATTCTGAAATTTGTATCCTATAGCAATTTCGATTCAGTTTCAACGAATCAGATAAATATTTTATTACTCTCCCTCACAGTCAGATTTCAATTGCTTTGCAAGAACTGTTCCAAGCTTCTCTCCATCCTCTGCTGCACCTCTGATCTGACCTGTAAGCCACTTTCCTGTAGCTTCACTGTAATATAAACCGCGGATAAAGATCTCATCTCCGTCCACCTCTGCAAATGCAGCTACAGGCGAAGAACATCCTCCGTCCAGATATTTTACATATGCGCGCTCTGCAGTTCCTGCAATCCAGGCATCCCTGTCACAGTATCCGTCCAGATACCCATAATCCTCACCTTTGCGTCCCTGCACAGCCAGAATTCCCTGACCTGCTGAAGGAATCATCTCATCCGGTGTAAAATATCTGCTGATCCTGCTTTCCAGACCCAGTCGTTTCAGACCTGCCGCCGCCAGGATCAACCCGGAATACTCTCCTTCGTCCAGCTTGCGAAGTCTTGTCTGCAGATTTCCACGGACACTCTTTACCTCCATCTCAGGATACAGCTTCTTTAACTGAAGAGTTCTCCTTAAGCTGGAACATCCCAGAGGTTTATCCGGATCCAGTTCCGACACTCCCTCAGGAAGCACCAGTACATCTCTTGGATCCTCACGCTTTGAAAAAGCCAGAAGGGGAAGCTCTTCCGGTACTTCCATCGGCATATCCTTAAGACTGTGTACAGACAGATTGCTTTTACCATCCAGCAATGCCCTGTCCAGTTCTTTTACAAACAGACCTTTTCCGCCCACCTTATCCAGAGTACGGTCCAGAATAATATCTCCTGTTGTTTTCATAGTCAGGATATTTACTGTTATTTCAGAGCTGGCATTTTCTTCACGGTTTTTCTGTTCTATGTAGCTTTTTACCATCTCACTCTGGAGAACTGCCAGCTTACTCTCTCTGCTTCCAATGATCACCTCAGTCATCATTTTCCTCCTCATTCTCATCTTCCTGCGCAACCCTCTCCAGGGCATTCTGGATTTCTTCTCTTATCCTGCGCGCTTTTTTATGGTCCAGACCGCTGGCTGTGATTCCCACCACCAGTCCCTCTTCCATATAAATTCCCGGGAAATAAAAATCGCACTGCTCCCTGTCACTGGCTACATTAACATAAACGCCTTCCTGCCTGCAGATCCTATGGATCTCATCATTTAACTTTCTGTCATTGGTAGCTGCGATCACCATATATGCCATCGCAAAGTCTGTACGCTTCACCGGACGTGTGATCAGCTCTACATAACCGGCTTTGCTAAGCTCCATCATCTCCATGGTGACCTTCGGAGCAATGACTCTGATATTTCTGGTGAATGATAAAAGGGTTTTCACTCGACGGGTTGCAATGTTTCCGCCGCCTACAACCACGATATTCTTATCTGATAAATCTATAAACATTGGAAAATACGGCTTATTCTTCATATATTTTCTCCAGTCCTGCCACACACTCAAGGAAAATCTCCTGATTCAGACTGTCACGCAGACCAAAGATCAGTTTATTTACTACTTTTCCTGCTGCCGTATCCACTGCATGGACCAGATTCTGCCTGTCATCCTCTTCCATAGGTGTTTTCTTTAATATCTTTGCAATCCTTAAATTCAGGTCATTGACTGCCTCATCTTTAATATCCTGAATTCTCGGGATCAGGTCTCTTCCATCCAGCCATTGGAAAAATTCATCCATCTGCTCTCTTACGATCGCACCTGCTGCCTCCAGATTTTCCTGAAGTTCTGCAGGAACTTCCTCTATACGAAAGCTGTCCATATCATAAAGTGTGATCCCCTGGATCTTTCCAACAGCTGGCTCTATATCTCTGGGAACTGCCAGATCGATCAGAATCAGATCATCCTTTGTCCGGATTCCCTGGAATAATTCTTCTTTTAATGTAAAATTGGGGCTCGCAGTTGCGCTTACTACAAGGTCACACTTTGGCATATACTCCATTCTGTCACCGTAATTAATACGCTTGCAGCCCAGCGGAATATTCACAACTCCGCTTCTGTACTGACGGATGGTCACTGTCACATCTGCCCCTGCCTCCTGCAAAGCCTGAGCAGCCACCTTACCCATCTCACCGTTACCGATGACCATACAGGTCTTATCCCTGAGAGAATACCCCTTCTCTGCCAGAAATCCGATGGCCTGATGGATCACTGACGGATTTCCATGGGAAAAAGGAACCTCTGTCTTAATCCTCTTTCCTGCTGTGGCAGCCATTCTGAACAGAACCTCCAAAACACCATCTGCCGCAAAATTCTCTCTTGCCAGATTCAGGGCATCCTTCACCTGTGTAAGGATCTGATCCTCCCCTATGATCTGTGATTTCAGACCACTGGTAAGATAAAAAAGATGCTCAACTGCCTCCTGATCCTTACGCTCTACAAAATATTGTCTGTAAGAATCCTCAGTAATTCCCTTTATCCTGCAGAGGCAGTCATAAAGACAGACATCCACCTCATCATCCACACTTGCCCAGACCTCCAGGCGGTTACAGGTGGACAGGATCACACATCCATATATTCCATTTTGATTTTTTATTTTCTCCATTGCTTCACCGGCATTTTTCTTTGTAAATGCAAATTTCGCACGAATATCCACCGGTGCCATATTATGGTCAATTCCAATCATGGAAATACTCATAACTCTAACTCTCTCCTTCGTATTTCGCCATTCATCAGAAATATCATAATCATTTCCTGTTAAGATGTCAATTACAAACACGGAAAAAGCCTGTTCTTTAAAGGATAACGTAACGAGATACAAAAAATGTGAACCAGAGACAAATTGTCAAGGACTTTTTCATCAAATTCACAAAAACCCCACAGAAAAGGTGCCAGAAGCACCGTATGGCTCCTGACACCTCGTTTGATAGATTACATTTTTCCGTTCAGCAGGTCTT
>OLOY01000541.1_pt1 | contig 25165 bp, 27 predicted proteins | sample 1672771 | NCBI WGS metagenome assembly OLOY01 (sample SAMEA3136722, study PRJEB25190) | human gut metagenome
TAATCATACGGGGAAGGCTTTCCCTTTTTCAATTTAATTTAGAAATTTACACAAAATATTTTACACTCCCTAACAACACGTATTCCAACCGCCACATGGACCTTCTATACTTGAGGAAACTCATATAAGAGGTCTTTTTGATGGCTCAAAATGAAATCGTTGAAGTCAGCACCACTTCAAACGACTGCAAGACTAACCGGCGCGTGCTGGTAGCCTCGCTTTCGATTCAGAAGGTGCGGCTCAACATCTATCAAGATGCAGATCCCACAAACCTGATTAAATTCCTCGTTGGTCATGCTAGTTAATTGGACCCAACCGAAACATGTCTTTATCGTCTGCGGCAAAACCGACCTGCACAAAGGCATTGACGGCTTAGCTGCAGTGGTCGCTGAAAACTATGATCTGGATCTGTTTGATGATTCCCTCTTCCTCTTCTGCGGCACACGCAATGATCGATTTAAGGGACTCTATTGGGACGGCGTAGGAGGTGACGAACCATGGCTCAAGCACAACAGCCCAAGAATCTTGAAGAAGCCTTGCAGGTCATTCAGCAATTGTCTGAAGTGATTCAACAACAAAACGAGCTGATCAATCAGCTGAAAGTAGCCCTTCAGCTTCAGCAGCATCGCCGATTCGCAAAAAAAAATGAGTTTTTGAACCCTGATCAGCTCTCATTGTTCGATGAGAAGCAAGGTGAAACGACTGATAGCGAAGAACCTTCAGACACGGTGGTAAAAAAGCGAGAACCCAGTCATCACCCTAACCAAAGCCAAGCAACAGCCGGAAAGCAAATCTAGACCGTCTGCCACAAGAAGACTGTGAATACGACCTGAATGATAAAACTTATCTTGACTGTCATCAAGAAATGAAGCAGATTGGCCACCGATTGACAAGTCGTGGTTCCAGCCCATACTGTCTGTAGGAATGTTTACGCGAGGACGTACAAGTGTCAGCATTGTCATCCCAACGGTGGCGATAAGCTGGTTACCGCTAAGACGCCGAGTCCGCTGTTTAATCACAGCTATATCTCAAGCAGTATCCTGGCAGCAATCGCGGCTAACAAATTTGATTTAGCTGTGCCGTTTAATCGTCAGAAACACATTTGTCATCTGCTTGGAATTGAGTTCCAAGCAGATGACAAATGCGGTGATTAAAGGTGCCAAGCATTTTTTAAAACCATTGAGTAATCTTATGGCGAATGAATTGCGACAAGAGAAGGTTGTTCATATGGACGAGACTCCTTTTCAAGTGCTTGACAGGGTAAGAGCAAGTCCTATTTCTGGGCCTTGCGAACACCGAAGGAGTTCGCAAAACATCAGATAGCTTACTTTCACTATGCGCCGACTCGTTCAGGGAAGGTCATCAGTGACGTACTGACTCCTGACTATACGGGAGCGGTTATGTGTGACGGTTATCGTAACTATGACCGAGATTAGTTGCCCAAAGCAACGTTTGGCATCTGTCTCATACATATTCGCCGACCATTTATTGAATTGGTCAAAGGCCTCACGTTAAAGAATAATGCCCAGGCAATGCAGGCCATAAAGCTGCTTAGCCGAGTATTTCATAAGGAAAATAACTTGAGGTATAAAACGCCGGTTGAGAAAAAAGCGCAGCGGCAAAAAATGGTCAAGCCACTGTTGGATGACTTCTATAACTTTATCGAAGGGATTGCTTATCTGATACATAAGCTGAAAGACGCAGTCAAAAACGCCTTGAAACTTAAAGGTCGTGTATATCAGATCTTTGAGATTGGCGAGCTGCCGTTAAGCAATAACTCGGTTGAGCAGAGCATCCGACCGTCAACCATCATTCTCAAAAACAGCTTGTTTTTAGAAATCGACAGCCGATGCGAAAGCTAATGCGATCTTCTAAACGATCGTTCAGACGGCCAAACTAAATAATCTGAATGTCTTCAAATATCTGAAATTGATCTTTGAAGCCTACGCACGCTCTCAGAACCTGGATCTGAAGGCTTATTTGCCATGGAATCCAACTATTCAGCAAATTGGCGGCAAATAAAATCACTAGGATAATGAAATGAGGCATCTCGCCAAGCCGCGAGATGCCTCATTTTTTCGTGTATTTTTCAACCCGTACCGTTATGGTGTGCTTACGTAGCTACTTACAAACTATCTTTTTTAAACTGAACTGCCATAATTGTATATTTTGAGATTGCCATTTCAGTATAAAGTTTTTTCTCCTTCTGTGTAAACGCTTACTCAAGCGACTAATAAACAACCTTCTATAAGTGATCCATCTCACGTATAGAAGGTTGTTTTCAATTATTGATATTTATTGTAAGACAGTCTGTAGGTTTGGACGGTAAATCCAACTGCCTCTAGTTTTTAGCTATTACTTTGGCAAGACACAGTCACGTAATTTTAATTATCCTTGACATTTACTCCTAAACTATCCAAAATTTTATTAACATTTTTACTTTTTTCTACATCAATTGAATAATTATAACTATTTCCTATAGAAGCATTAACTGATCCTCCCGATTTGTTTATAACATGTTCAACTTTTAAAAAATCTATAACTTCATTAATGGTAAATATCTCTTTTTTCCCAAATTGAGTTTCTAATTTAATTTTTAATTCTAGCAGTTTTAACTCATTTGATTTCTCCAAATTAGAGAAGTCTTCTAAATTTAAAGTGAAAGTAAGTATTTTTTTAAATTCATCTGTTTTTGTATTTAAGTATCCTTTTAAATCTTTCAAACTTATAACCTCTTTTGTATGGAAATATTTTTTACTATTACAATTAGCATTATATCTAATATTACTTCAGAAACTAACGGAGCCAAACTAGCCCCCACACTTCCCCATAAATATATAAATAATAAATTTAAAAAAATTGTGATAAGGACATTTATTTGAAAACATATGCTATATTCCTTATCATGACCACTCCCTAAAAGGATTTGGACACCCCAAAAATTATTATCAATAGAGATAACCACCCAAGCTAATAATGGAATCAGTAATAAGTATGATGATGCATACTCATGACCAAATGCAAACCAAACTATCGGCTTAGCAAATATAGACAAAATAATCGCTAACACAGCAAATATACCAACGAATATTCTACGCAATTTTAAAACAAATTTTTTTCCATATTCAAATGAACTATTCATTTTTTTACTAGTAATTGGATACATTATTTGGCTTATGGGCATCCATAATAAAATTATAATATTGGGAATTTTTTGTATTGCCGAATATATTCCAACTTCTGAGGTATTAGAAAAAAAGATTAAAAGGGTAATGCCTATGGAGCCAAACACTTTACCAGTAATTTGGGTCGTAAAAATATACCAACCATCTTTTAATTCATCTTTAACTTCTTGTATTGAAATTCTTATAAAGTATAATTTATATTTCACCTTTACAATGGCCAAACCTATTAAATTGCTGATAACCGGTGATAAAGCGTATAGAAAACAATATAGTAAAACATCATGTCTTGTTTTCACCATTTTAAAAATTAGAATTGTTGTCACCAATCTAGCGGTAATGTTTGCAATCGATATGTATTTCATATCTTGTAATCCTTGAAATAACCAATTTTCTTGAAAAGCTATTCCGATTAGGCTAATAAAAAGCAACCAAAAACTTTCTGCCTGTATTAGTCCTGGATTCCAAAAATATAAATAAATTATTGAAAAAATTAATGAAACACATAATAATAATAAACGAGATAATAAAATACTAGTAAAGTATCTACTAAGCTGTGTCCTGTCTTTATTGCCTATAGCTACTTTTCTTGTAGCTGACATCGCAAATCCGTATTCAACTAATACTTGAAGATAGCCCACTATATTAAAAGAAGTTGAAAATACCCCATACTGATACTTCCCAAGAATTCTAGTAATATAGGGTAAGATAACAATCGGGATTATGGTATTAAAAAACTGCAATGCATACATCCACAATCCATTATTAACAGTTTTTCTTTTAAAGACCTTTTTTATATCATTACTTATTCGAAACATTTAAATTTCTTTCTAAAATATCAGCGATACGTTCACAAGCATGTCCATCACCATATGGATTTGCAGCATGTGCCATCTTTTCATATTCATTTTTATTATTTAATAATAATGAAAAGTTTCTATATATATCATCCTCATGAGTTCCCACTAAACGTAAGGTTCCAGCTTCAACTCCCTCTGGCCTTTCAGTCGTTTCACGCATTACTAAGACAGGTTTTCCCAAAGAAGGTGCCTCTTCTTGTATTCCCCCTGAATCTGTCAAAATCAAATAACTTTTTTCCATATAATTATGAAAATCGTAAACGTCTAATGGTTCAATAATATGTATTCTATCATCATGTCCCAAGTATTTATTTGCTATCTTTCTTACCTTAGGATTCATATGAATTGGATATATAGCCTTAACGTCAGGATGTTCATCCATTACTCGACGGATTGCCTTAAACATATGTTCCATAGGCTCACCTAAGTTTTCTCGTCTATGAGCCGTAATTAAAATGAGTCTACTGCCTTTTGCCCATTCAAGCTCATCATTTGAATAATTATGGTTAACCGTCATTTTTAGAGCATCAATTGCCGTATTCCCAGTAACATATATATTATTGCTATCTTTCCCTTCATCTAACAAATTATGCTTTGCTCTTTCCGTCGGTGCAAAATTAAACTTACTTACAATTCCAACAGCAGTCCTGTTAAATTCTTCTGGGTATGGGTTATAAATATCGTGTGTTCTAAGTCCCGCTTCAACATGCCCAACAGGTATTTGCAAGTAAAAGCAAGACAACGCAGCCGCAAATGTAGTTGTCGTATCCCCATGAACCAAAACTACGTCAGGATGCTCTTTTTCCAAAACTGGTTTTAACTTGTTTAAAATTCCTGATGTAACATCAAACAATGTTTGATTATCTTTCATAATATCTAGGTCGTAATCAGGTTTAATATGAAAAATATCCAAAACCTGTTGTAACATTTCCCTATGTTGACCAGTAACACAAACGATTGTTTTAAAATTTTTATGTTTTTTTAATTCTATAACAAGTGGACACATTTTTATTGCCTCTGGTCGTGTTCCAAAAACTAAAAGAATTTTTTTCATTTTGATATCCCCAGACTTTTTAATCTATTACTAATTTTTTGGATGTAAACATCCTTGCCATAATATGTACTAAAGGTTTTAGAACACCACTTTTTGACGGCTTTACTATCAATAGCACTATTCATTGAATTTTCTATTTTTTTTATACTTTCTTTTTCATTGGTTAAATCACATGCAATACCATAACCATTTGATTCATTATTATAGTTATCAAAAGACCTCAAGCAATTACTATAAACAGGAATGATTCCATGTGATATATAATTAGACAATTTAGTTGGCGTAGCGACTTCGTTAACTATGATATCTTTTCTAAGAACAAATCCATACTTAATTCGATTTAATTCTGAACCTAATTCCTTCTGTTTTTTATAAGCCACTTTAAAATTTTTAATATTATGTCTTTTTAATATTTCATTAGCTTTTTCTTCTTCAGCTGTATAAACGTATAATGTAGTGCTACCTTTAGACTTTTTCTCAATTTTTGAATATATAGAAACTGTTTGTTCGAAGCATTGCCACTCTTGTAATCCACCAACATAAGCAAAGGTATTTTTTTTATATTTTTCATCCTCATCAAAAGCTTGATTATCAATAGCATCTTCATTAAAGCACGGCATAATAAATGACTTATCACTTAAATTAAGTTTATATTTATTCTCATAATGAGCTTTCATTGAATTCGAACATAAAAAAATAAATTTTGATTTTTTTAACACTATCCTTTCGATCATAGAATTAATCAAATACCTAATTCTGGAATATCCTTTTAATAAAGCTTCCTCTGGCACTACGCCTTGAATCCATATCAGAATATTCGGATAACCCTGTAGTATGTATTTAAAAGCTACCTTACATTCATCACAAACAATATAATCTTTTGATTTATCAACTCCATCCACTGTGCTTGCAATTTCGCAGGTAATCCCTAACTGTTGTATTGCTTTTTGAATTATATTTAAGTACATACCAGTAACTACTTTATCACCGTTTGTCTTTTCCTTTGTAATAATTCTAAAAACCATGTCCTCACCTATAAATTTTAATTATTTAAATAAAATTGATGCATACATACTATATCCTGCAGCCACAGCCCCTGCTGATGAAAAATAGTAAACCACATTGTATATACAGAATAACAAGCTACTTCCAATATATATTAAGATGCCATCTCTTTCAGAAAATAATTCTTTTATCGTTTTTAATACTTCTGGTATTAAAAATATATATGCAATATAAAAATAAGTAGTAATTCTTCCAAAAATGTTAAAGCTGATTGCTCCTATTTGTAAAACAGTACATATGGCTACTATGTTATACAACGCAACTGTATACTTCTCTCTTGCTACAGTCTTTTTAGCAAACATTAGGCAACCAAGATACATTAACAACCTTACAATAAAATTAAGAATAGTTGACATTCCATATTCCATTGAATACGTTTCCGACGAAGAATAAGTTCGAATGTAAGAGATAAAACTAAATAGATTAACAAGCTTGTCGAAAAAAAGAAAAAATATCACTCCCACAATCATATAAATAAAAATATTTTTAAAATTTATTTTTATTTTTCTAATAAACCAAGCCATCATAAAAACAAGAGCGGATAGGTGAAATAGTGACGCAACTATAATAGTCGTAACAAATAACTTAAAATTTTCTTTTTTTAAAAACTTGTAAGAATATGCGATTATTGCTATCGCTGCTACTTGTCTAACTTGATTAAATGATTGATAGTATAAACAGAAAACTAAAAATAGAAATAAACTATACGTCCAATTACAACTTACACTAATTATTGCTTTATAAAAATAAAATAATGTTATAAATCCAATAACAGCAAACATATAATAATAATTACTAGTAAAAAATGATAAAGCTTTACATATCCACCAAAATGCAATACTTTGCTTTAACCACTCAATATCTCCAGTATTTAAAGAGTTTATGGAAATATTTCCATAGGTAGTTACATACTGCTGATAATCAGTTCCTACATGATCTCGTGTTGCTAAAACTAAAAATAATACTAGGAATGACAAAAATATATAAATATTTGATATCTTTAATGAAAATGCAGTATTTACTTGATACTCAATATTTACTACACTTCTTTTTTCTCTAGCACACTCCATCAAGAAAAGGGATGCTATACCTACTAAAACATAAAAGAAAAATGTTTCAGTCGAAGTTAAATAATTTCCCACCATAAAATAATCCTCAATTATTTCTATATAACTCTTTATATATTTTTTGATACTTTTTACTCATTTCTTCAGCATCAAATTTTGAAAGATTATTATCACTAATTTTCTTTCTTCCACTTACATCACATAATTTTGATACAAAATCTGCCTCATCATTTACATCAAAAAGTCTGTAACTATCTGTACTCAACTGACTTGTTATTTCGCAATGTTCGGGAATATTAGATAAGATTAAAGGAATATTACAATAAGCTGCCTCTAATACAGCGTATGGTAATCCTTCAGACCTCGATGCAGACACAAATACATCAGCAGCATTCAGGTAATCATTAACATTTTTTACTTTACCTAAAAAAATTACATTCTCACTAGCAACAGCTTTGCATGAATCTACTAAGTCTCCACTTCCTAACATAAGTAATAAACTATTATCTATTTGAGCTTTCTTGAATCCATTTATTATTAACATTGGATTTTTTCGTTCTATTAGCGCCCCTGTTGAGATAATTATATTCTTATTTTTAGGCAATCCTAATTTTTCTCTTGCCTTACTTTTTGCTACTATTCTCCATAGCGAAAAGTCAATGCCATTATGGATAACGGCACTTTTAATGTTGTACTCTTTTAAATACTTATTATGCAAACTTTGAGAGCATGCAACTACCATATTCGCCTTTTTGTTAGCTTTAACTTCTTCAGTGCATAGTACTTTCCCAACTATCTTTCCATACATTCCTATTAAGTCTTCTTTTGGAAAATTATGAAGAGTTGACATCCAGGGTATTTCTAACTTCAATTTACTAATCAGTATATCTGTAAGTACTGATTCAGAATGAACTAACGTAGGCTTTTTCTCTATTATTTTTCTTTTTAAAGTTTTAAGTAAAAAGGGATAGATTTTTCGTGATCCATTAATTTGTGTTACCGGTACATTTAGCTTTTTTGAAAACTCAAAAAGATTAGAATTTTCCCTTTCTTTAAAAAGAGTAATGATTTCAGGAGTATACCGTTCTCTGTCTAAATACTTTATGAGAGATCTCAACTGTTCTACCGGTCCACTTTTTTCTAAATGTGGAATTACATATAAAATTTTATATTTTATCTTTCTATTCATATAAAATCTCTTTCTAAAGATTCAATTACTTATGTAGTATGTTTTTATATATTTTTTTTCTAAGCCATACTGGAACAAAAATATTTGTAATGTTCAAGAAACTACTAAAAATCATTTCTTTTTTATTAATAATATTATTATCTAAAAGGTATTTTTTTAGTTCAAGAATCGGTTTCAAATTTTTTACTTCCCCACGTCGACCATACATTCCTGAATCAACTCGCATATGTACTAATACTTGAGACAAATTTATTACTGGATACCCTTTAGCTAGAATTTTTGCCCACAGGAAATAATCCTCTAGTTTTCCCTTATTTTCGTATCCTCCAGCCTTTTCTAATACAGTCTTGTTTATCAAAACTGTTGGATGATTAAATGGATTTCGCCATTTTACAAATTTATATATATCTGCCTCTGAACAAGGTACTGTTCTTTTCCCAACAATATTATTAACTGAACCCTCAAACTCATCCACTTGGCCACCCACCACTGCCAATTCAGGATTTTTTTCTATTTCCTTCAACTGCAATTCAAATCGATTGGGTACTGCGATGTCATCTGTATCCATTCTAGCAATCCAATTTGTCGAGACATACTTGGTACCTATCCGTAAGGCGTTTCCAAGTCCTTGGTTTTTATTTAGTGCCACTACCTTAAAATTCTCGCTAAACTTATTTTTATGCGTATCTATTACCCTATAAAGATCTTTTGTAAGTGGACCATCTTCAACCAGTACGATTTCATTGGGGATTATCGATTGATCCTCAATACTCTTTAATGATGCATCTAAATACTGTGCCTTTTCATTTTTATAAACTGACATTAATACAGAAAAAGGTGGATAGGATTTGTTCTTCATTAGTTTATCGTGCTCCATCACCAGTAAACATAGTCTTTATTGTCTGCAAAGCAATCTTGATATCAAAAAGGAATGAGTAATGCTTAATGTAATAATTATCCAAATGACACTTTTCTTCTGGTGAGATATCATAACCACCATTTACTTGCGCATAGCCAGTAATTCCTGGGATAATACGTAACCGTTGCGGAAATTCTGGCCATTGCTTATAAAACTTTTCAGTAAGTTCTGGTCTTTCTGGTCGTGGCCCAACTAAACTCATATCACCTTTTAAAACATTCCAAAACTGCGGCATCTCATCAATTCGTGTTTTGCGCATAAAGCGACCAACCGGAGTTACGCGCGGATCATTCTTTTTGGCCCACACTGCACCTGTTTTAGCTTCGGCATCATTCCGCATGGAGCGTAATTTGATAACCTTAAAATTTTTGCCCATATAGCCAACACGCTCTTGTTTAAAAAATACTGGTCCAGGTGATGTTAATTTGATAATAATTCCAAAAACCAAAATGAAAGGGGTACTGATAATTAAACCAATTACTCCAAATAAAATATCTAACAAGCGTTTCCAGACTAGTTTACTTTTAGGAATAGGTTCCCCGATATGTTTTAAATATTCATATGTATTATCTCGTGAAGTTTCGGTAATATGTACATTACTATTCGTGCTGTCCATGATTCTCCGCCCTCTGTTCTTCATAATCCCAATACTCTTTTAAGCCATCTTTTAACGTCCACTTAGGCTTAAACCCTAATGTCTTAATCTTAGTAACGTCTGCCAAAGATTTATCAATATCCCCATTACGTTTTGGCAAGTAGTTAATATTCAGCTCTCTATGAGCTACTTCTTCATATGTATGAATCACATCGTTCAATGATGTTTCACCGCCATCAGCTATGTTATATACAGTGCTGACTGGTGTTTTTTCTGCAACTAACTGCAACGCAGCAACTACATCCCCAACATAAACAAAATCCCGTGTTTGTGAGCCATCTCCATAAAGTGTGAAAGTTTCATTTTTTTGCAGTTTGTCCGTAATTATGGATAAAACACCCGAATATGGCGACTCTGGATTTTGCATTGGTCCATAAACATTGAAAAACCGAACTGCAGCTGTTGGAACCCCATATAGATAATTGTAATCAAGAGTAAAGCGCTCGGAGGCATACTTATCAACCGCATAGGGCGTTAATGGCTGTACCGGCATATCTTCTTTTTTGGGCGATGCCTTTAAATTGCCATACACGGCTGCCGAAGAAGAAAAGACGAACCGTTTAATCTTTAGTTCGTTTGCTCTAATAAACTCTAAAGTATCTAAGACAGATTCTTGATTAATCTTGTGAGTCGGCACCGGACGTTCTACTGAATCAGCCACGCTAGCCACGGCGGCAAGGTAGTAAATATAATCAAAATTATTCTTCAATAGCAATTCATGCATAAATTTATGATCGCAAACATCATGCTCAATAAAAGTAATCTTATCTTGAATGTCAACTAAATTTTCCAGCCGTCCCATTGATAAATCGTCAATGATCGTAACCTTATTCCCTTTTTCTACAAGGTCATGCGCCAGATTCGAACCAATAAATCCTGCTCCACCGGTGATCAATACATTACTCATTTTTTTCTCCCACTTTATATGTATTTTTAGCCGAAAAGAGGGGCGAGGTTACCCCTCCCCGCCTAATTTTCTTAACTAAAAGAACCAAAAACGTTTCTTTTTAGGCAGCGGCTGCCAATCTAAATTAACCTGATCCCCATTAATAATGTCGCGCGCGTTCTGTTCATATGTATCGGCCAGCTCAGCGCCAAATTCACCACGCAGTTTCTGCAACGCTTCGCTGAGCTCGTATTCGCGATGACTCAACGCATGCGCGTCGGAGGCAAAGATGGCTCCCTGCCCGGCCTTGATCATGCTGGTCGTCACCTTTTCAATCTTTTTGCCGAACCGGCCCAGATAGCTGCTGGACGTCAATTGGGTCAGACATCCCTGTTCCAAGAATGGCTGCAGTCTTTCCGGATGTTCCAGCAGCTCGGCGTTTCGTTCAGGGTGGACGATAATCGGCACGATACCTTGCTGCCGCAACTTAAAAACCATTTCCTTCGCGTACTGTGGCACTTCTTGGCTGGGAAACTCCAGCAGCATGTAGCGCCCGCCTTCATCCACGAACAAAATATCGTCCTTACGCAAGGCTTCCAAAAGCTCACCATTAATCCGAACTTCTTGCCCCGGAAAAACCGTTAATGGAATCTCTTTTTCCTTTAAGGCCTGTTGAAAGTCCGCCGTCAGCTGTAATACATCGGCTTTATGATTGAGATAGTGCCCATTCATATGGTGCGGCGTCAATAAAGCGTGCGTTACGCCATCATTAACCGCGTCTTGGGCCAGTTTTAAAGAAGTCGCGAGGTCCGGTGAACCATCATCCACGCCTGGCAACAAGTGACAATGTAGATCGATTAAAACCATCCTGATTCACCCTTCCTGCTTTTAATACGACTAGTTTTCTGATTCCTTTTCATAGCCATAGCCATAACCGTAGCCATAGCCATAGCCATAACCGTAGCCGGCATCGTCTTCTGGGACGACATCATTCATGACATAGCCTAGCAGATGTGCGTGACTCATCTTCAACAGTTCAACGGCCCGCCGCACACCGGCTTTTTGCGTGACACCTTGGTGAACGACTAGCACCACGCCATCCACGCTGCCCGCGATCGTTTGCGTATCGGTAACTTCCAGCATTGGTGGCACGTCTAATACAACCAGATCGTATTGGGCCTGCACGGCTTCCAAAAGCACCTTCATTCGTTGTGAGCTCAGCAGCTCGGCTGGATTGGGCGGTACCGCCCCGCTTGGCAGCAGGTCTAATCCTTCAATGCCGCTTTCCTGGATCACATCGTTTAAGTTGACTTCTGATTGATCACTGCTCAAAACCGTTGACAAGCCTGACTGTCCGGTCAAATCAAAAGTTGAATTAAGCGTTGGGCGACGCATGTCGGCGTCAATCAGCAGTACGCTCTTACCTTCTTGCGCCCAGACGATGGCCAGGTTGGCCGCGACGGTACTTTTCCCTTCACTGATGTTGGCGGAGGTAAAAGCAATCGTCTTTAAGCGTCGGTCCACGGCCATGAAGTGAATGTTGGTACGCACGGTCCGAAACTGTTCCGCGGCGACGCTTTTGGGCTTAGCCACCGTGATCAGCTTGGCGCCGTTTTTCATCGTATTGTTGTCAATTCGTGACTTGCGTTTGAAGATTCCCATCATAACCCTCCTTTAGACTCGACGCGTCCGCGTATTTTGTGAACGCCGCTTGACTGAGAAACCGTCATCCAAGTTGATGTGGGTAATTGTTCCCAAATTCGTCAAGCCCAATTCATCAACCATAAAGTCGTTGTCTCGAACACTGGTATCCATCAGATCCCGCATCAAGACGATCATAAAGCTGAGCAGAAGGCCTAAAACGGCCCCCGCTAGCGTAAACAGCTTAACGTTAGGCGATGATGGCTTATTTGGCGTTGTGGCCCGCGCGACGATCGTGACATTGTTGACGTTCATGATCTTCTTGATTCTGTTTTTAAAGACTTGCGCAATCGTGTTGGCGGCCGCTGCCGACTTCTTAGGATTGTCGGTTTCCACGCTGACGGAGAATACCTGTGAATTGGTCTGCGTCTTAATCGTAATCGCGTCAGACAGCTGGCTGGTCGTCATACTGTAGCCTTGACCGGTGTGTTCAACCTTCGCTGGTTTGGCCGCGCTGACCAATCGCTTGGTCCCATCGGCCAGCGTCTTGTACTTAGCTGGCTGGGCCTTGCGAATGACCTTAACTGGGTTGGCCAGTTCTTTTTTGGTTTCCTTTAAGATCACTGGACTGGTAATAATGTCTTTGTAGGTATTGATGACCTGAATGTCGGCCTGTTGGTTGTTATAGGCCTGACCATTGGCGTTGTTTTCGTTTTTTTGGTTAACCAATAATTGCGTGGTAGCCGTGTATTTCGGCGTCATAATAAATTTTGAAACGATAAAGCCGGCCAATGCCAAAACAATCGTACAGGTAATCAAAAACTTCAGATGTTTACGACACAGATTGAACAGGCGCCGCAAATCGATCGTATTGTTGCTGCTGTTTTCCACTTTTTTCCTCCTTTAATCAGTCACGCTGACGTGTTTAAGCTGCAGGGCATCGCGAACCTCATCCGAAACGCGTTGCATCTCGCTGGTTGGCACGACTTCAAACGACTCGCCACCTTCACTGTCGCCATGGCCCTGCGCGTGGTCAGAAACCACTTTGCCATTGGCCTTGCGATACTTCATGGCTAACGTCGTCATGTCGCTGAACGTCAGATTAGTCTTGGACTGATCAGCAATTGAATTTAAGAATTTTTGGTTGAGCACTGACTTATATGAGGCAGCTTCCTTCATTAAAGCCGTGATGACCAGGCGCTGGCGTTCTTGGCGGCCATAGTCGCCTTGCGGATCATCATAGCGCATCCGACTGAAGGCCAGGGCTTTGGCACCATTCATGTGGTACGTCTGGCCCTTTTTAAAGCTGTAGCCTTCATAGTCAAACGTCAATGGCGAAGTCACGCTGACGCCGCCAACTTGATTGATGGCTTTTTCCAGACCGCCCATATTGACCATTACATAGTAGTCAATTGGCACGTTAAAGTATTTTTGAACAGTATTGATGGTTTCTTTAACCCCACCATATGTATAGGCCGCGTTGATCTTAGCCGGTGAATATTCCGCGTAGCCAGGCAGATTAACCTTCATATCCCGTGGCAGGCTGACAATCGTAGTCGTCTTTTTTTGCGGATTGAGCGTCATCATCATGATCGTATCCGTTCGCCCTTTATAGTCACGTCCCAGCGCCCCCGTATCGGTACCCAAGAGCAGGATATTGATCGGCTTGCCCTGCTTGAGAACCTTATCAGCATTTCGGTACGTCTTGGCGCCTGATTCGCTATACATATTATCTGTAGCAACATGGACGTTTCGCCAGGCAACCCCCGCGAAAATCAAGGCGAGAATCACCAAAAGTCCAATGAATGACCACAAAATCTTCAAACCTAATCGTTTCCGACGATGGTGATGATGATGGTGGTGATGGTGGTGCGAATGTTGCACCGGTTGATTTTGATTCGATTCTTCATTCATATTTACATAGTCCCATTTTTAAAAAAATTTTTACATCTACATACCTTAAAATTATCAATGCATACGCCAAAAAAATCAAGGCGTCAAGCCCCGCACGTCTTGTCGCACTAAGGTTTAACGCCTCGATTGTTAAAAGATTAATTTATTGATTTATATACACGGTTACGCAATGTTACGTTTGTTAACGCTGTATATTTATATTTTATAAATAATTTAATGAAACAAAATTTGTTAATAAATTTTTTTATTATTTATTGCCCAATACCGCGCACGGTCAAATCTTTATCAATGGTCTGGTCGCCATTATGAGCGGTAACGTGGTATTTGCCCGGCTTTTTAAAGTTATAGGTTTGATCAGCCCCCTGCGCGTTGCCGTTCAAAGTTGTCACGACATTGTTATTGCTGTCTTTGATCTCAAACTGCGTGTTGGCTGGTGCCTTAAAGCTGACGGTCGCATCCCCGGTTTTATTTAAGGAAACGTCAGTCGGAAAATCAACCTGCAGCTGACTGCTGGATGAAGAACTTGCCGATGAGGATGAAGAACTCGCTGATGATGAGCTGGCTGACTGCGAGCTGCTGGAAGAAGCGGCCGCGGCTGACTCTGAGCTTGACTGGGCCTTGCTGACCTTAGTGGCATGTTCATTGGCAGGATGATGTTCAGCCGGCTCACTGGTTTTATCTCCCGGCGCGGCAAATGCTCCCACCAGACCGACCACAAATAAAATGATCAAGCCCCAGTTCATGGCTACCTGTCCTTTGCCGATCGCTGCCTGGGCATTCTTTTTGAGCCGCTGTGTCTGATAGATCCAGACGCCAACAAAACAAACGGCTGCTAAAATCATCAACAAAATGAACAGTTTCTTCATTATATAACTCATCCTTTTTCGAAGTTTGGCTAACTGTTATCTTAACACATTTAGCCAACCAGCCAATCAAACAATCATCAAATGACGTTTCAGAACGCAAAAAAGCGCTGCTTAAAATCAAGCAGCGCTTTTGAGTTAAGGCTTAGCCATTATTTGTAGTTAGGAGCAGCCTTGGTAATTTGAACGTCGTGTGGGTGTGATTCACGCAGACCAGCGTTCGTAATCTGAACGAATTGAGCGTTGTCGATCAAGGTTGGAATGTCCTTGGCGCCAACGTAGCCCATTCCGGAGCGCAGACCGCCGACCATTTGGAAGATCACGTCAGCAACGTCGCCCTTGTATTCAACCCGAGCTTCGATACCTTCTGGAACCAGCTTGTTGGCTTCGTTGACCCCACCTTGGAAGTAACGGTCAGAAGAACCATGCGATTGAGCCATGGCCGCCACGGAACCCATACCACGGTAACCTTTGTACTTCTTGCCGTTTTCTTCAAAGACTTCGCCAGGGGCTTCCGTCGTACCGGCAAACATACTGCCCAGCATTACGGCGTTCCCACCAGCAGCCAGGGCCTTAACAATGTCGCCAGAGTACTTGATCCCACCGTCAGCAATGATGGCCTTGCCGTATTCGTGAGCCACGGAAGCAGCATCGTAAATTGCCGTAATCTGTGGGACACCAACACCGGCAACCACCCGTGTCGTACAAATTGAGCCAGGGCCGATGCCGACTTTAACCACGTCAACCCCAGCGTCAAACAGCGCCTTGGTACCTTCACCAGTGGCTACGTTACCAGCAATCAGCGTAACTTCTGGGAAATGTTCGCGAATTTCGGCAATCTTGCGCAGCACCCCAGCCGAGTGACCGTGAGCCGTGTCGATTACGATCGCGTCAACGCCGGCCTTCAGCAGAGCCTCGGCGCGTTGGAACGTGTCGGACGTAACCCCAACGGCAGCCGCAACCAGCAGATGACCGTTTTCATCAACGGCAGCGCGGTTGAAGTTTGAGTTGGCAGGCAGTTCAACGCCTTTAACCGTGGCTACTTCGCCGGCTTGAGCATCGATGGACATGTTCTTGTGAACGACCCCCATCCCGCCTTGCAAGGCCATCGCAATTGCCATTGAGCTTTCAGTAACGGTATCCATCCCGGCACTGATAAATGGCACGTTCAGTTTAATATTCTTTGCCAGCTGCGTACTCAAATCGACTTCATTTGGCAAGACATGACTTTCCGCTGGAATCAGCAGCACATCATCAAACGTTAAGCCTTTCTTGGCAAACTTAGTATCCCAATTCGACATCAATCTGCACTTCCTTCTTTAAATATTAGCTACTACCTTACTAGGTTTTTGGCGATTGGTCAACGAATAATCGTGATTCTAACATAATTCTAATAATATTTTTCAGATTGTTCGGTTTTAACTCCTTTTAACCACCATTTTAGGACTAAATACCAAATCTGTCGGTGATAGATTCTGACAATTTATAAAAAGCACCGCGTTTCACGTGGAACCGCGATGCTGATTTTTATTGCCGCTGCTGACGGCGTGGCGAAAAGGCGCTGGTAATGTGGTAGCGTCCCCGCAGCCAGATGTCGAGGGCAAAAGCTGCCACCCCTAAAATCAGGTAGAACCATTGATTCAGACGTGGGTTGACGCTGTTTGGCATCATGGCCGTCAGAATGTAGATCAAAATCCACATTACCAGACCACTGACCACCGTAACGATCCGTGCCCATAATGGCCGCTTGACGTATTTGCCGGTTTCTTCGTTTTTAACTGGCAGCATGTACTTAGCGATCCAGCCAAACAGAATCCCACCGGTAATGGCAACGATGATGATTGAGGTGATCCCAATATTACCGTTGTGCGCAACCTTCATTGATTGTGGGGAGATCCAGTCCATCAACCCAAACATAAAGGTAAAGATGGCAAAGAACATGATCCCGTTATCCAGTGCCATCAATTTTAATGAGCTCTGCGTCTGGGATTGTTCAGTTGGCTCAGGGTGCAGCAGGGCGTGGGCCCGCTGCGTTGGCGTACCAAACAGGCCGCGCGCCGTTTGACCAGTCTTTTGGCCTTCCTGCAGCGCTTTGAGCGTTTCTTCAAGCATGGCTGGCTTTTGGGCTGGGTCAGCGCCCTGTGCGTCCAGCTGCTTGTTTAATTGGAACATGAATTCTTCGTTTTTACGCGTCAGTCCCTGCTTGCCAAAAGCCCGCGCCGTTTCTTGACGCTGGTCTTTGGCGTATTCTTTTTGTCGCTGGCCGGCAGCGGCATTGCGTGGTTGTTGTTCTTTTGATTCAGCCAAGATGTTCTTCCTCTCTATTTAATTGGTTCAATGATTAGACGTTGAAGCGGAACTCAACGATGTCGCCGTCCTGCATTACGTATTCCTTACCTTCCAGCCGCAGCTTGCCGGCTTCCTTAACGGCCTGGGCACTGCCCAATTCGTCAAGATCCGCGAAGCTCATGACCTCAGCTCGAATAAAGCCGCGTTCAAAGTCAGAGTGGATGATGCCGGCTGCCTGTGGTGCCTTCGTGCCTTTCTTAAAGGTCCAGGCCCGCGTTTCTGGTCCGCCCGCCGTGAAGAAGGTTTCCAGTCCCAGTAGTTTGTAGGCTGCCCGAATCAGCCGGTTCAAGCCGGGTTCTTCAACGCCTTCCATTTCCAGGAAGTCAGCCTTTTCTTCTTCATCCATTTCGGCAATCTGTTCTTCAGCCGCTGCCGCTACGCCAATGACCTCGCCATCGCCCTTAACGTGTTCTTTGATGGCATCCATGTACTTGTTGGCATCTGGATCGGCCATGTCTTCTTCAGCGATGTTGGCAACGTACAGGACCGGCTTGCTCGTCAGCAGAAACAGGCCCTTAACGATTTTTTGCTCTTGGTCGTTGAATTCAATGGAACGCACGCTTTGACCATTTTCCAAAACCGGCTTGATCTTGTTTAAGACTTCCAGTTCTGCCAGGGCTTCCTTGTCGCGACCCTTAGCTGCCCGTTGAACCTTGGCCAGGCGCTTGTTAACGGCATCCAGATCGGCCATTACCAGTTCCAGGTTGATCGTGTCGATGTCTTCGATGGGGTCAACCTTGCCAGAAACACTGGTGATGTCCGTATCGTCAAATGCCCGTACGACATGCACGATGGCGTCAGTCTGCCGAATGTTTTCCAAGAATTGGTTCCCCAGACCTTCACCTTTTGAGGCCCCCTTGACGATCCCGGCAATGTCGGTGAACTCAAACGTGGTTGGCACGATCTTTTTGGCGGGAATCAGTTCTTGAATTCGTTCCAGGCGCTTGTCCGGTACTTCCACCATCCCCACGTTGGGTTCAATCGTGGCAAATGGGTAGTTGGCCATTTCGGCACCAGCCTTGGTAATAGCGTTAAACAGCGTGGACTTGCCGACGTTTGGCAGTCCCACGATACCTGCAGTTAAAGACATGAAATAATTGCTCCTTTTTAATTAGTCTGCTTCGTTTTCGGCATGTTCTAGCACCTTTTTGAGATGCTTTTCAAAGTTTTGCCGCGACATCATCACGATATGACCGCAGCCCGTGCACTGCAGCTTGACGTCGATCCCCGTTCGGATGATCTGCCAGCGGTTGGTGCCGCATGGGTGCTGCTTTTTCATCTGCACAATGTCGTTTAGTTCATAGGTTTTCATCGCAACTGCTCCTCTCTAATCGAACTTGACTCCCAAAAGATCCAAAATCCGCGTCAGGTCATCATCCGAGGTATACGGAATCTCGACTTTGCCGCCCCGTTTGCCTGCCGTCATCACGACCTTGGTGCCAAACCGGCTCTGCAGCTGTTCTTCGGCTTCACGAACGTAGGCTGGCTTTTTGACAGTCGCCTTTTTCTTCGCGGGTTTAGCAGGCTTGACGGTTTGATTTTGTTCGGCCACCAGCTGTTCAAGCTGCCGCACGGTCAGATTTTCCTTAACCGCGCGCTGAGCCAGCTTAACAAGCGCTCGTTCATCCTTTAGCCCCAACAGCGTACGGGCCTGTCCCATTGACAAGCGGTGGTCCTCCAGCATGTCCTTGACCGGCTGTGGCAGTCCCAGCAGCCGCAGATAGTTGGCAATGTAAGGCCGGCTCTTGCCCAGCTTTTCAGCGACCTGGGCCTGAGTCAGCTGCAGGCGGTCCATCAGTGATTGATAGGCCTGTGCTTCTTCCAGCGGTGTCAGATCCTCGCGCTGCAGGTTTTCTAAGACGGCAACCTCCATCATCTGCGAGTCGCTCATCGTCCGCACGATCGCGAGAATCGTTGTTTTGCCAGCCAGCTTGGAAGCCCGGAAGCGTCGTTCGCCAGCAATGATCTCATAACGATTCAGCTCTGGATCCGGCTGCCGCAGAATGATTGGCTGAAAGACGCCTGATTCTTTGATCGAAGCTGCTAATTCCTGCAGGGCCGCTTCGTCAAAAGTACGCCGCGGCTGGTATGGATTGGGCCGAATCGCCGTTAGTTCAATTTCTTCTACGCTTTGTTCGTGGTCTTGTTTGGCATCATTATCGCCAAACAGCGCCGCGAGACTAAAGCTACGTTTTTTTGCCATGTTTCGCCAGTCCTTCCTTTAGTGCTTCGGAATGCGAATGGTAATCTCATATGAATCGGCCGTGTCTTTTTCACTGACCTTGGCTGCCACGCCGCTGTCCTTGACCAACTTAATGGAGTGCTTGATCGTGTTGACGGCAATCCGTGGGTCACTGACCTTGATTGATTTGGGCTGCTTTTTCTTAGCCCGTTTCTTTTTGGCCGGCGTTTTCGCGGCTGCTGAATCAGTTGTGACATCAGTTTCCGTTGTTTCGCCAGCTGCCTGGGCCACGTTCTCACTAGCAGCATCTTGTTGGACAGCTTGTTGCGCGGCCTTTTCCGCACTGGTTGGCTTGCCCAGTATCTGTGCCACGGCATCTTCAGTCTGGCGAACGTTCCAATGCTGGTTGACGATCTCCATTAAAAGCGTGCGCTGCTGATCCTCATCCAGACTCAGCAGGGCCCGGCCGTGACGCTCGGTAATCCGGCCATCCAAAATCGCGTTTTGAACGGGTTTGATCAGTTTCAAGAGCCGCAGCTTATTGGCAACGAACGACTGACTCTTGCCCATTCCCTTAGCCAGTGCTGCCTGGGTCAGATGGTTGAATTCCATCAATTGCTTGTAGGCCTGCGCTTCTTCAACCGGACTCAGCTGGGCGCGCTGCAGATTTTCGATCAGCGCTAATGAAGCTGATTCCGCGTCAGTCATCTTTTCGACGATTGCCGGAATCTTTTCCCATTGCAGCAGCTTAACGGCTCTAAACCGCCGCTCACCAGCAATGATCTCGTATTCGCCTGGTCGAAATTCCCGCACGACGATTGGCTGCAGCAGACCATGCTCGCTGATCGTCTGGGCCAGCTCTTGAATCTCGGTTTGGTCAAAAACCTTCCGGGGCTGGTATTGGTTGGGCACAATGGCGGCAACCGGAATCTCAACGACTTGATTTTTGGTTTCGCTGGCGGTTCCCTGGTGCTTGCCAAGGCCAAACAGTGAAAATGCCATGTCTCAATCCTCTTTTCTACTCAATTGGCTGCTTGTTGGGCAGTCCTGGCCGCCGGGGGTATTTTTTCGGCGTGGCGGCAACTTTTTCAATTACGATCAGATTGCGTTCCTCATCCGTACCGGGCAGGGTCAGCTTAGTGGTGTGCTCAACCTGGCCGCCCAATACCTTGACCGCCTTACCGCCTTTTTGCAGCTCGTCTTTAGCAGCACTGGCTTTATAGGCGATGAACTCACCGCCGACCTTAGCTGCTGGCAGACAAAGCTCGCTTAAAACCGCCAGTCTGGCTACTGCCCGCGCCGTTACCACGTCAAAACTTTCGCGGTAGGGACTCTTTTTGGCACTGAAGGTCTCAGCGCGATCATGAATCAGATTGACGTCGGTTAGGCCCAGCTTGGCAACCAGATCGGCCAAAAACTTGATCCGCTTGTTCAGTGAATCCACAATCGTAATCTTGAGCTGTGGAAAGGCAATCTTCAGCGGCAGCGAAGGAAAACCAGCACCCGCGCCAATATCGCAAAGCGTCAAGGCTTCAGTCTGCAAACGAGGTTCGGCCAACGCTCCCGTCAACGAGTCATAAAAATGCTTGAGATAAACTTCTTTTTGATCCGTAATGGCCGTCAGATTAACGTGTTCGTTGGTGGCCACCAGATCTTCATAATAAATCGCAAATTGGGTCATCTGCTGATCAGTCAGTTCAATACCGTGATCCTGCAGTGCCCGTCGAAATTCTTCCGGTGTCATAAGTCCTCCTTTGTGAAACAGGAAGATGTTTCACATACTCCATTACTTTACCCCAAAAAAGCCGTTGTTTCAAGCGATCCAACGATTTACAGCGGATTTTTAAATGCCGTCGCGCCAGCTCGATAAACCCGCTGGCAGCCTGTGTCCAACAACGCTATCGAATCATTTCCAGCTACGCAAAAAGCCGGTTGAAACGCGCTTGGCGAATCAATCGGCTTTTTATCTGAAACCTGGGCAGCCAGTTTCCAGATGATTATTTGGTTTTAGCGCATCTTGCTGACTTCTTCAACAAACCACTTGTTAAAGGCGGCCGCGTCGATGTCAACACATACCTTGGCGTTGGTCTTGCCATCGTGGTAGGCACCGCGAATGTCGCCGACCATGGCACCAATTGCTGGACCATCAGTTTGAATGTCAATCCAGACATCCTTGGTCGTAAATGCTTCAGGGTGCAGCAGGTAGAAGATCGTGTTGACGTCGTGCATTGGGTGACCGCCAGTTTCAGCACTGACGTCGTTGTAGTGGCTGATCAGACCATAAAGCATCTTACCAGTCTCATTCATGTCCTTGATGGCGTTCAGGCTGTCCTGCGTCAGCAAGGCCTTCAGCGTAACGTCCAGACCAACCGTTACGATTGGCACACCAGACTTGTACATGATTTCAGCCGCGTGAGGATCAGTGAAGACGTTGAATTCAGCAACACTGGTCATGTTACCGCCAGTCAGAGAACCACCCATCGCAACGATTTGCTTGATGTGGCTCTTAACTTCTGGGAATTCCTTGAACAGCAGGGCAATGTTGGTGTAGGAACCAGTTGGCACCAGCGTGATTTCGTCTTCAGCCATGATAGCATCGCGCAGAGCTTGAACGGCACTCTTTTCAATTGGCGTACCGTAGTCATTGCCAAAGTCGTAGCCTTCCATCCCAGAAGCACCGTGGATCCGAGCTGCGTCTTCAAATGGCTTGATCAAAGGTTCCTTGGCGCCTTCTGCAACTGGAATCTCGTCACGCTTGCCAAAGAAGTTAACGATCTTCAGTGCGTTGGCCGTCGTCTTGTCAACCGAAACGTTACCAGCAACCGCCGTGATCAGCTTCAAGTCGATTTCAGGGTTGTTGATTGCCATCGTCAAAGCAGCTGCGTCATCAATACCAGGATCAGTGTCCATAATAATCTTAGTCGTCATCATGAATTCCTCCTTAAAATTACAATTAAGCGTTAGTAAGCGCTTTTACTTTTCTGGGAAACAAAAGGGCCAACCGGAATGGACGGCCAGCCCTCTTTTGACTGGCAAAACGCGTTAAGCGCATGCAGTCGTAGATCTTACCAAACGAACAGACCAACAAAGGCTGCAGACAGCAGTGATACCAAGATACCAGACAGCAACAGGTAGCCAATGTTTTGAGCAATGTAGTCGTTGGTTTCCTTGTCGGCGATACCCTTGAAACAACCAATGATCATACCAAGCGTACCGAAGTTGGCAAAGGAAGTAACGAACGTGGTCAGAACGGCTTGCAGGTGGTGTGGGTAAGAAGCAATCTTGCCCGTAACTTCACCCATAACAACGAATTCGTTCGTAACCAGCTTCATACCCATGTCTTGTGACAGCATCCATGCTTGGTGAACAGGCAGACCCAGCAGCCAAGCAAATGGGAACATGATCACACCCAGGATGCTTTCCAGAGACAGTTGCTTCCAGAACAGAGCCAGGATGGCATCGATCAGAGCAGCCAGGGCAACGAAGGCAACAACGTTAGCAACAATGATCAGGATCAGCTTACCGGCACCCAGGATGGAGTCGCCCAGGAAGCTGAAGAATGGTTCCTTCTTACCGTTCTCAGAACTACCAACTTTTTCAATCGTGTCTTCTGCTTCAGTAACCGTAACTGGGTTCAGCAGGCTGGTAGCAATCAGTGAGTTAACGATGTTGATTGGAACGGCAGTCAGGATAAATTGACCAGGCATCATTTGGATGTAGGCACCCAGGATCGAAGCAGTAACACAGCTCATGGACATCATGGCGATGGTCAGGTTACGAGCCTTGGTCAGCTTACGGATTTGCATACCGGAAACGGCCAGAACTTCCGTGTTACCCAGGAACATCATTTCAACGGCAAAGAATGATTCGAACTTTGGTTGACCCGTGATGAATGACAGACCTTTACCGATCCACTTGATAATCCATGGCAAGAAGCCAATGTAAGTCAGGATGTCGAACAGTGGAACGATCATCAGGATTGGCATCAATGCAGAACAAATGAAGTTCAGGTTCTTAACATTGTACCAAGCACCCAGGGCAAAGACAGTACCCTTAGCAGAAATGTTGACGATCCAAGCAAAACCGTCGGCAGCGGCCTTAACGCCGGCACGACCAGCAGCTGAACCAGTCAGGAACCAGGCCAGGACCAGGTTCAATACAATCATGATAGCAATTGCTTTCCAGTTGATCGCTTTTTTGTCCTTAGAGAACAGAAAACCGATACCCAAGAAGACAAGCAACCCAAGAATGTTAATTGCAAGATACATGGATATAACACCTTTCTTAAAAACTGAATCTAACTTTTTCTCAATCGCAATTTCTCAGTATCTCAGAATAGCGGAATAATTGCAGTCGAACCAAGAAATCTTGCGTGCCATAATAATATAACCATCTTTTGTAAAACTGTAAACCGCATACATTTATCGACTTTGTGAAACCATGAAACCGTTACCAGTATTGTTCGGAAGTAAATCGTTTTAAATCAAGGCAAAAGTTAAAAAAATGTTAAAGAAGTGTGATTTAAATTTCACAAACTTTTTTCTGATTTCTTCAGTAAAACGTTTAAAGCTTCATATGTTTTTTTATAGACCATTTGACAATACAAAATAAAAGCGAGACTGTAACCACTTACAATTAAGTAGTAGTCAGCCCCGCTGCCCCTGCCAAGGATCTTTAGTATACCATATTAAAATCGCTTTGTTTTTCAAAACAGCGCTAATTAGTGAAAAATACAATCGTTTGAAACTGAACAAAGTCGTTAATCAGTCGTATTGATGCAAAGCTATCGAGAGTCGTTTCAACCCTTCTTTTAACGTAGCTTGCGGGGCACAATACCCCAATCTGACGTGGCCTGGCGTATCAAATGCATCCCCTGGCACCAACAAGACGCCCTGGTCAGCCAGCAGCTGCTCGCAGAACTGGTGAATGTCAACCGGCACATCTAGCTTGGGGAGCGAGGTCGAAACGGCTTGCGGCATGACCACGCTGGCTCGCTCCTCATTGGCAATCCACTCTTGATAGATTTGTAGATTGCTCATGACCAACTTTCGATTGCGTGCCAGCACCTGTTTTTTATGACGCAGGACATAGGTAGCCATTAGATCAGTCAACCACCATCAGCTAAAGTCGATGGCTTGTGGGCAAACACCCCAGTATTGAGTATCCGAACCACAATTTGCATAGATACGGACGATTTACTCAAACAGCCGCAGTTGCTTGAGCAGTGATCATCTAATTACCAATGCCTTTTACATTCCCAGGTTGCCATAGGAATGATCCCAGCTTTTTGACTAGGCTTTTTGTTGTTTCTGGAGTCCTTTTTCTAAAATATTTAGTGC
>OLOY01000549.1_pt1 | contig 24894 bp, 20 predicted proteins | sample 1672771 | NCBI WGS metagenome assembly OLOY01 (sample SAMEA3136722, study PRJEB25190) | human gut metagenome
CTGTAACTTTATCTTTTTTTAAGATTTTTCCACAATATACACAATGATAATATCTTCCATCACCAAAAATTCCTTTATTGTTCTCAAAATATACTTCTCTGTAGTTATGAGCCCTTGTGTACGCCAGATCTGTTATATTTACTCTCAGTTTATTTTTTATACAGTACTCTTTGATTGCATTTGCTTTATCTTCATCTGCCTTGCCGACCCACTTACCAGAATATTTTCCTGTTTTTTTAAAAGATAATCCAAATGCATTTAAATCGTACCTGCAGTAATATGTTTTATTAATACCGTTGTAGACTTCTATCAGTTTCTTCATTGTCATTAGTCACTTCTTTTTTTTGGATAGTATTTTCAAGTTCATTTTGAATTGCTGTTAACTTTTCTTTAACTCTGTTTAATGGCGTTAATTCCTCTTTTGCTTCTTTCTTTATTTTCTCCATCTTATCTATTTGATTTTGTGCATCATTAATTTTTTTCTCCAACGCTGCTATTTTTTTATTTAATTCTCTAATTTGTTTGTCCATAACTTATCCATCCTTTCTTAAAATATAAAAGAGGCAAACTGCCTCTTTTATATGATTTATTTTTATAATGAGCGCTCAAATGAATTAGCCCTAATTTCTTTCTGTGCTTTTTTTACCATATCGTCTAATTCTTTTTCAATTATTCTTGAAGCATTACTGCTTTCCATTATTGCTTTTGACAATTCATCTAAAATACCTGCCTGCAACAGAGAACTTCGACAACTCATAGAATGCTTCGATGCGTTAACAGCACTAAATTTATTTATATACGAATGTTTCTTAGCACTCGTTTTGATTGTTTCCTTTTTGATTTTATTTTCCAATTTAGAATAATGTTCATTATCCAAACGATAATTTTTAATATTCTGCAATACCATATTGGCTATTCTAGTCCTCAGCTCCTTATCCTTATTCTCGAAGGAGCGATTCTGCTCCATCTTCTCCTCATCACTAAAATAACGGTTATTAAACATTTCTTTTTCTTTTTGAAGATGTTTTTTATATTGACAGTAAAATAATTTAACATTATTTGTATTTAAAATTATGTCAACAATTTTATCAATATCATCATGATATGGTCGAATGTTTTTTGAATTATATTTTAAACTCCCGTTTAGCGGTAATTTATCATTGAGATCTAAAAGAAGATTGATGATTCCGTTATTTTTCTTAAAACACTTTTTTGAATTATTTTTTGAAGACTTAAATAATTTTATTAATTCATCATTTTTAATACAATTTAATAATTCCTCTTTTAAATTATCTCGTTCGATATAAATTTCGCTATTAAGTGCCATTGTTCTAATAACATTTGACCGTACTTTATTAAATTTCTTTTTTGAGATTTTATAATAACGTTTTGTTGGTTCTTTTTCAAACATCCACACATGACAGTGCGGATTATCTGTATTGGTATGATAATATGCGCCCCATTCGACATTTTGCGGATCAAAACCTAATGCACGAATATTTTTCTCCATAGATTTAGTCATTAACTTCTGCATATTAGTCTTAGTGATTATATTACTGTTCTGGGCAAATTCCTTTTCGAAAGAAAACACAAAGCGCCATAATATTTTTGGCTGATATTTTTCCATCAGCCTGTTCGCCTCTCCTTTTTCAAGATTACCATTTCTATTAAATCCACCAGTAGACCCGATTCGATAATCATAATAATTGAAAGCATCTTGTGAATTTATCTGATATGTGTCATCATCTTCGTTTTCATCAACAGTATAATCACAAGCTTCTTTTCGCTCATAGTAATCAACCATCTCATCAGTATTAATTTGTTTTTTAATATTTTTACAGCTGTTGCCTGCATATTCTGTTTTAACAAATTCAGCATTAAAAATAATTTCAGCCATTTCTTGCTTTACCGTCCCTAATTACTCTAGCAACACTTGCTAGTTCTCTTAACTGCGGTACTGATAAATCATCTATTTTCTTCATTAACGTAGACTGCTTTTGGGATGAGTTATTATCAAATGACTGCAATGCTGTCTTTACCATTTTTACTCTATCAGCCGATTCAGTTAAATGCCTCTGTTTATCTGCTACATCTATTGGATTTATATAATCAAAAAATTCTTTTGATTTTAGATATTTCATTATTTCTTTTCTTGATAGTATTTTGTTGCAGTTGGCAATATGCTGAATAACATGCTTTTTTACACTTTCAGACAGATCATCTCTCATAGACCAGTACCAGTATAGTTCTTTTTCATTAGGCATTGAATTTTTTTGAGTCAGTATTGGTCTCCTTCTTTCACTCATACTAATTGAATTACAATCTTCATTTGTATAAACCGCTTGTCTTATTTCAGTGTCTCGCAATTCAAAACATCTCGGGACTGCCCAGTTTAGTTCCCTGTCTGCTTTACTAATTTCCGTTTCATCCGTTTTCATTTCTTCGTACCATGGATACTCTGAGCAGTCAGGTAAATATACTTTTGAAGGAGAAAAGTAAGTCCTCTTAACAATAATACCATTTCCATCACGATTGTCCGCCACCATTAATTCATTTGCATCAACAAGCTGTCTTTTAGACATTGAATAGTTCACACCACTGCCAGTAGAAGAAGCAATCGGGTTATAATTGGCACTATGACTTGGACCCCAGATTGTTTCATCACCAATACTCTCAGCAACTTCCTTGCATGTATTCAAATCTGCACTTGAGATAAAATAAGTAAGGTTACAGTTACCCCGAATAATTCTTGCAATCGATTCATCGTATCTATCATTCAGCTGATCAAATCCCTGCACATACAAGTGGTATACAATTCCTCTAGAAAGGGCTACAGTCATTTTGCTCTGCATCGCATCAATTGTAGGCATATTCCCAAATTCATCATAAATCATGTGTACCTTTTTTTTCAATCTTCTTCCCTGCATTCTATTAGCTTCAAAGACTAGAGTTTGATATGACTGGTCAAAACATATACCTGCAATTCTATCATAAGTTTTTTTCTCATCAGGATTAACAATAAACAAAGCACGCTTGCCCTCTGTAAATTCTCTGAAACTGAAATCACTCTTACTAAGTACCTTCATCAGTTTAATACTCGAAAAGAGCTGTAAAGTTGCCAATGCACTTGTCATAAAAGAACCTCTCGTCTTTTCAGGTGAATTAGTAATTGTCGTATAAGCTGTTCTTGCTATATCTGTCTCATCAAGAGAATTCATATATGCAGAAAGTTTCATCTTCTTGTCGTTAGGATTATTGTTGTATGCCTGCTCACCTCCAAGAAGAGCAAGCGTCTGATAAACAGAATAGAAATTCTTTTTATCTTCAGATACATTAGCCTGACAGTTTGCTAATATAATTCCTTTAATAAGTGCCTTTTGACCGTCTATCCAGATTTGTTCACCTTTCCCACTATCAACAACGATTGATGTTACCATATCCTGACTGTACTGATCTGCATTATCAATATCTGGATCATCTCTATCCTGCAAACAGTCAATTATTGAATCTAACGGATTCCATCCATCGCTGTATTGTAAATTTCTAAAATCAAGACAGTTAACTTTATAATCTTTTTTCTTCTCCAGAAAATTTCTAAAATCAAAATACATTTCTTTTTTAGGGTCATTAAATATCATTGATTCACCTGCCATGGAAACTATCATTACAAGCTGGCGAACAATCTTTCTAGATTTTCCGCAGCGTGTTGTTCCAACTACAATATCATGTACAGCTCCCTTTTCATATAGGATTATGTTTTCATTAGGTAGATAATTTATCGGTGAGCCTCCCTCCTCAAGATTAAGACTTGCATCCACCACGGTTGAACCAAAAAATTTTTTCTGCTCACTAACAGTAGACCAACACTGACTTGCAAGCATATCCGTCTTTTTTGGTTTTACCGTTCTGAAAAAAGTCACTACGTAATAAAATGCCAATGCATATAAACTTACACTGATAATTAATATTTCTTTTGAATGGGATACAAAGGTATTTAAAAAATTTTCATCAACCTGTTGAAGCACATTTGTATCCAGATACCAGAATACAAACGTTATAAAAATTGGCACTAACAAAATAACACCAACAATTCCTATCACATTGAATATCACTTCATTTGAGATAGTCTTTTTTTTATCAGGATCTCTCATTTACACATCCCCTTTCTTTGAATAAATAAAAAGAGGCATAATGCCTCAATATGACAAATTCGTCCGACAAAAAGTGAATATTCTTGAAAAATGATTTAGAAATCATTTTTCGAATGAATACTGAATCAAAAATGAGTAGGAATATTCACTTTTGGAAGACAAAGACGGAAATCGTCTAAAAAATGACTCAGGAATCATTCTTTGAGGAAAATAAAGAGGAAAAAACTGAATATTATTTGAATAATATTCAGTTTGTCCGACAGTGAGGAAATCGCCTGAAGAATGATTCAGCACTAGTTGTTCGCACTGCGAACAAGCTCCAAATATGCAGTCCTGTCGGACTGCCTTATCCTGCTACCTAAAAATGATTGAAAATATTCAGGGAATATTTGGAATCTGGTATGGAAATATTTGGGAAAATATTGGAATATTTAGGTAGAACGAATTAATAAAATAAATTTCTTGCCTATTGTTAAATCAATAGGCGAGAAATTCTTTCCTTTTCTTTTTGGTTATTTTTTTAATAATCAATTCGGAGTGATCAAATAATTCACCGCCTCCGACTAACCATTTTTCAATATCACCAATGGAAAATGCGATTGATGCAAGTCCTTCATTTGCAATAATTGACATCATCATTGAATAATATGACGGGTCATCGTTCATAAATAAAAGCAGTTTTACATTAGGATTAATCAGTTTAAATGTCCGTAGAATTTTGATAATATCTTTGTTTTTGTAAAAAGATTTTTGGATAATTACATGCGAAACGTTTCTATAGCCACCAGTGTTGTTTATAGAAAAGTTTATATATTTATTTGTCATGATGTGTCTAACATCACTGTTAGCTCTATCAAAATAATGTACTTCACGATTTAAATCTTCATCAAAATTAGAAAACTGATCATATATTTTTAAGTAAACATCCTCATCAGCATATAAAATTATCTTTATAATATCTTTCATTTTATCTCCTTTAATATCTGGCGTGATTCTTTTTGTTATCAATTTCATTAAGTAGTTGTTGTTCGTATTCACTTTCAAAACCGTATTTTTCTTCTAAGTATTTCAATAAATGTTTATATTTACTACTTTCATATCTTGCTTCTTTTAATGTTTTAGCATATGTTTGAAGAATTAATTCCTCAAAAAAATCTTTCATCTCATACTTTGTTCTCGCCAGTTCCGTATTAGTAGTATAATCACGTAAACAAAAAATAATAGCTTCGGAAAAGCTATCACACTCAAACTCATGTTGAAAAAATACTATTTTATCATGTAAATCTTGCGGAAATCTAATTGTTTTTTTTACTGCTGATGCGAAGTTTTCTTGTAACAAACTATAATCTATACCAAATTCTTCTTTGATTTTTTTTGGTGCATCATCTTCAATTTCTTTATAAAACCCAGATTCAAACCGCTGATATCTTGATAATGACCATCCAAGTTTTTTTGAAATCTGCAATTGTGTAATATGCAATTCTTTTTCCAATCAACAAATGCCAGTCATGATATGCAATTCTTTTCTATGCTTTTTAACTTTTTCAAGATATTCCTCATTAAGCTTAACCATTCCCATCGACCATTCCCCTTTCTTTTTATTAAAATAAATAATTACTTACCAATTTGATTATTAATAAATTTTTTTGTTAATTTATGATATTTATTTCTTACATTAAGGTATACGTGCAGATAATATTCTGTATCTTTTCCATTCAAATCATCAAGAATTTCCTCTTTGTCAAGTTTATCTTCTAATGAAATCTTATTATAAGAATCAATCATACATAAAATTCGTGTACGCCAAAAACTTTTTTTAAACTCCATACTTTCACCTCACTCAGTAATTAATTTCAGGATCAATATCATCAGTTGGCGTATCTTCTATTTCTTTAAGATATTTTTGATTATCATATTCCTCTTTATCTACAATGTATAAATACGAGTATTTAATACTTTCGTCATGATAATCACGATTATCATCATCACCATTCCACACAAATTTCTTATCCCAACTATTACTTCTTTTATCAAATTGAACTGCGTACAAGGTATTCATTTCATCATCAACCAGAAAAAAATAATATACAACGTCCTTGTTTTTTTCATAAACGACTGACTGAAAAGTTATATTGTCGTAATCCTCATCAACATAATCCAACTCCTCCATAAAATTTTGAATATCATTTTTTAACTTTACTATCTGATTATCATTCATATCTAAATAATAATCATCATGATAACTGCAAAAATAATAAATCGGTTTTTCATTAAAAATACCGCTTATATTAAAAAAATTAAAACCTGCATATCCAACTAAAATTGCAATTAAAATTCCTACCAGTATTAAAAATTTTATAAAATATTTATTTTCATTATTCATTTTATCCTCCGTCCCTTATTACTGGATGTATTTTAAACACTGTTCTTTTTCTCTTTTCCAACGATTATGCCATCCATTATAATATTTTTTCCCAGTCTTTCCGTACTTTGCATAATCATTATATTTTAATGAATAAAGATAATCATACACTCTTGAAACGAATTCTTTATCATTCATATTACTATTAATCCTGCTATCCATAATAATAGTTACTGCTGTTTTTGTTCCAGCCCAATTCGATAATGAACAGCACATTCCTTTTAAAGCATCACATCTTGAAGATATATCGATACCCTTTCCTGCAAGTCCGCTTTCAGCTGGAAGGTAATAATTATTGTATTCAAATGTATCCTGCATCACTGCAAAATTTTCCGAATCTGCTTCATATACCTGATGCCATGCTTTTTCTAAATTCTTATTATTTCTTAATTTCGATTTTGAAACATTCAAAAAATTAGAAAACGGTGCATATAAAGTAGGATTTGTCTCATAACAAAATCTTAAAAATTCTTGTAAGTCATAGCGACTATCAAACTGATAATACCCTAACGCATAATATCCATCACCCTTAGAAAAGCCTTTATTATAATCATTTCCCGACTCATTAGAAGCAAAAAATTTAAATGCCTCTGATAAAGCTCCTTCAAGTTTTGCCGAACCTGAAGATGGATAATTAGGAGTTGCATATCCTAAAATAGTACCAGTTTCATTTGAAATGCTGTAACTTCTCTTCTTAATAGCATTGCCACTGTTACCCTCGATTGTTTTGATTATGCTGCCATCACATTCTTCAATGATGCCAACATGGGTAGAATCATTTTTATTTTTATTTGATGAAAAGAAAATCAAATCTCCACGTTGCGGTACATATGAGTTTCCTGCCTCATAATACTCTGTATAATTAAACTGATTTTTTTCTCTAAACCACTTAATGCCTGCGTCACAGTCAGCAAATTTTACTATTGCAGTATCTAAAATATTTGCTTTGTAGGCGATGTAAGAGACGAATGTTGCACACCATGGTGCACCATCCGCAGTACCTGTATACCATTTTCGATACTTGTCACCGCCTTTAACATTACCGCAAGTTTCATACTCATTATTGGCAATCTGTATGAAAAGTTCAATTGTTTGCATTCCTTCTCGTTCTGCATAGGCATCGTCTGATGACACTGAAACAGAAGTAAGAAGGATTGCCAAACATATAAAAATAATAAAAAGAGGCATACCGCCCCCCAGTAATGTAACCGCAATAGTTTTTTTAATATTGTTAATTATATTCATAAAGTTCTAATCTGCTTTAATTCGTTCAAACTCTTCTAAATCATCATCAGGCAAAGTAATATGAATTCTCATTGCTGTTTGTGAACCTACTTTAAAATAGCAGTCCCCCATTTCAGCAAACTGAATAAATTCCATTTCGCTTTCAGGAATCAAATTGCTTTCCGTATCCTTAAAATATTTAATTCCACCTGATCCTAATCCGAAATAAAACTGATATGCAGACTGAGAAATAATTGCTTCTCCCTGATCTTTTACAGAGTCCTTTAATACATCAGAAATCTGCTGAGTTGCAGTTGTAAGGCCACCCTTACGCTTTCTAATTCGCTTAGCAATTGTCTGAAAATACATCATGATATCTAAACAGCGTGGATCCATTATTACACCAAACTCATCATTATATAGTTGCTGTCTAATGTTTTCGGTGTTAGATACTATACTTGTCCATATAAAAGAAAGTACATTAAAATACTGAGTTAATAATACTTTGTTATTGGTATTATCCTGTAATCCACTGACATTAAAACAAATGAGTCGGCTATTCAAATCAATACTAGTGTGACCATTGAATATCGAAGCATCTGCTCCACATGCCATAGGCTCAACAAATGCAATACATTCTTTAATTCTGGTTATCTCTTTTATGTTAGGAGTTTTCTCACTATTTGCTATTTCCAGCAGTCTGTACAGCTCATTATAAAGATCAAGCATTATTGGAAAGTCTTTATTTTTATAATTATCTACAATTATTTGGGCACTGGTTTGATAAGTTATTCCAATTCCTCTATAAATATTTTCCAACGCTTTTTCTATCAAATTATCATGAAGAAGTCTAATATCCTCCTTGGCGTTTCCTTTATAAGCATCAAAAAATGAACGTAAAAATCTAATATGTTCTGATAATGGAAATATTTCAGTTAAAGGCGTTTTTTCATTATCCTTTTCACTTTCAGGCACATTAAGTCTAATTTGAAGCGGATTAATCAGACCTGATCTGCCATCAGAACAGTTTATATTTTCCCCGCCTAAAACATGTACCAGCCTATGCAGTTCTTTTCCTTCAATATCAATTATAAACTGCTTGTATCCTAAACCATATCGCTCTTTAATAAGCCACATCAGGAATAGAGTTTTTCCCATACCAGTCGTACCAACAATAAATTCATTAGAATTAGTTCTATCGCCTTTTCTTACAAAGTTATCATAAAATACTACACCGTTTGTATTTTTAGTATTCCCTATATATACAGGAGGGTATCTATATAAAACTTCCTTACTGTCTTTATCTATTTCTTCCGTTGAATCATATAACGCCTCATACACAAAAGGATACATATATCCCATTGTATCCGCTGTAGTTTCCAACATATAATTTTCTACATAATTTTGACAAATCGGAGCAGTCAGATTAAACATTTCCAATGGCTGGTGTATACCATCTCTAAATTTAATATTGAACTGTTTAACATCTTTATCAATTGCTTTGACGGATTCTTCTAATAAATCAGGACTGCTGGCAACAACTCTAATTGAAACGCTAAAATAAATTGGAAAATTTCCATCATTTATTAATTTTTCTACCATTTCAATATTTTCATTGATTTCCTTTTGACTCTTGGCAACTTTTGATAAATCCTTTTCATTATTTGCTCTTTTTTCTAGCGCTCTAATAGATTTATCTATATCTTTCGTAATAGCATCATGAGGTGCAGGTGACCAGTGAAGTGAAAAATCAACTCCTCTGGCAGTAGCCAGATAACACAAAAGAGCCATTACAGGCTCTTTATAAAACGTTGCTAACCATTTAGTCTTACAATACAAATCATTTAATACAATTGACTGATTAAAGCCCTTATCGTAAAAACCAATATAATCTGGATATATACATTCCATTACACCAAACTGGTCTTTATAAACTGAAGGAACAAATTTTCCATTTGCAGGATTATAGTAATTATATACCACTTCTAACATTTCCTGCGGTGTCATAAGTCTAGTTCTTTGATATGAATTGAGATACGAAATCACATCTGCCAATCTTCTTTCGAGCTTGAACCAGTCTTTATCTTTTAATATAATCACAAAACATCGATCTACCAGTTCTCTAGTAACACTTGTATCTTCTAATCTTATAGAAGCATCATCCAAAATCTTATATTTTATTTGATCTATCTCGCTTCCAACAACATCCAGTTGAGATTTTAAATAATTGTAATCATTTATATAACCATCAACGTCTGCAGGAACTTCATAAGAATAAATTTGTCCTGAACCAGTATTAGAATTAAAAATCGAAGCAAATGCATTCATATATACATTTTGATCTTCTTCTTTTAATCCAAACAGGTTCGTACCATCTGTTTTTGCCATTAAAATAAAATGTTCCTCGTTATCAATAAAACATTGCCTGTCTTCATTCCATGTAACAGGAATTGCATATTTTATATGACGTGTTCTACCTGTGGTTTCTTTTGTCTGCTTTTTTTGTTTTTTTGCTTGCTGTGTACCTTTCTTCTTGGTAAAAATCACTATTTTCTTCCTCCTTATTAATGTTCTCTTCTTTGCTTTTATCACGATAATAGTAATACTGATTTGGTAAAGTAAAATAATACTTGCATGCCAGTTTTAAATGATGTAGAACACTGAGGTGCGAAACTGGTATTTCTATAAAAAGCGATGCTATAGACGCACTTAAAACAACTGCTATCAGCAGTGAATAAAGTTCACTCATAAACATTCCAAAAAACTTAAAACTCAAAACACCTATAAAAAGGCAAAATCCCATCTCACCAACAGTTAAAAAAAGAAAAAACTTTTCTTTAGTTTTTCCTTTATTGATAATTATTTTGTAATCATTTCGATCAACCATCTATACACCTCCTATAAATTATCATCACCTGATTTTAATATAGTAAAATACCTAGCATAAAATACAGATATCCATACATGATAAGAATTATTACACATGTACAGAACAAAACATGCCAGACCTAAAAATATTAAATTCATCGCTACACATTCGCTAATAAAGATAAATGTGTTTTTTATTACCTTAAATATATCAATGTTGCTAAAAATAGTATAAAATAATCCGTTCATCCTTATTCATCACCTCTTAATTCCATTTTGTCTATGAATTTCATAAATGTCTTGCAGCTGAACGTATTTTTGCATGAAGTTCGTTATACCTTAATTCACTTCACGCTACAAATGTATTTTCATGTATATTCTATTTTTTATTTTCATTTTCACTATTTCCTTTATTCCAGTTTCTAGGACCAGTACCACGAACCCCTATAACATTTGCCATTCCATTAACAGCTTTCCTTGTTGTTTTTGTAGGATTGTTTATAAATGACTTACCTGCATTATAAGTTCTATTTGCCACTCCATCTCGTCCCAGAAGACCTCCTGAACGAGCATTAACCTTTGAATTTTTGTTAGCCGATGTTCCTGAACTTACATTCGTGTGGCTATATTTTTCATCATTTGCGTTGTCTGCGCCTAGATTAGAAAATGATCCAATATTGGCATTCATACGTGAACGGTCTTCACCGCCACTATTCACATTGTCCCCAGTATCACTGTTTAGACCCGCTCTGTAATTATATTCCTCATTACCGCTTCTGTTTCCAGATTGGGCATCTTTCTTCTGTTGTTCCTGTTTTCCAAACAAACCATCTCTCATCGCCCTTGTTCTGTTAGCTAAGCCACCGATCCGCTGTCCACCATAATGCTTATTACCCATAATTGCCCCACGCAATCCGCCAGTTAAATGACCAGTATTATCATTATGTCGACCCATGACCTTTCTTCCAGCTCCTAAAACAGCTCCTCCAGTCATACCCCATGCACCACCTACTGCACCTTTTAGCTGCTGCATACTTTCCATAATTCCTTGTCCATAACCTCCTATCATTGACTGAACATATTTAGGCAAAGCAATAATTGCAGAAAAAGTACCAAAATACAGTGCAATCGAAGCAATAACATTACTATTTCCACTTCCTGCTTTAGAAATATCTCCAGCTAGATTCATCAAAAGCTGTAACATAAAAATCTGAGTCACATTTACAAAAAATATACCTAAAATGGTATTTTTCCATACAGTAAACGCCTGAGGATTTTGATAATTTGTAAGTGATAAACAACACAACGGTCCAATTACATATAAAAATCCAATCATAATAATTCTCATTGCTACTTCAATTGTAATAATAAAAAGAAGTATCATAAATATCGCCAGTCCTATCATTGTTCCAATATAACCAAAGTCCCAGATATAATCTCCTGCATGGTCGCAAATATACTCGTATGCCTGTTTAGCCTGCGTTTCATTTGACGGGACACTTCTGGAACCATAACCGCCATCAGACTTTGATGACTCTGGAAAAGATGATGATGAATCCCAACTGCCAAGAAGATCCCAGTCATCGCTACCGTCAGTCCCATTACCGTTTACATCCCAACGATAGTAAAATGACCATCGGTTATAAATTCCCTTTGAAAAAAAATTATCTGATGATCTTACACCACTGTTTTCACTAGGCTCACCTTCATATCCTGCCAAAGCACCGTCACTGTTGGTTATATAGTCATAAAATCTTTCAGCACCTATATCCATTCCTACTCCATCTTCGTTAGTTACATAAGAAAAGGTTGTATTATTTCTATCCATACCGCCAAATGCACACAAAGTAGAAACAACCAGCTCTTTCGCTAAATCTTTTTGATTTGTATCATTAGATGCCGATGATGAATTATTTAAAGATGTACCGCTGTTATCATTCCAAGAATTTCCATTTGAACTGCTTCCAACGCTGTACTGTTGACCAATAAGGGCTTTAGATACATTTATAGACAGATTATTAGCCAGAGGAACTACTATACTTAAGGAAACTGCAAGCATAACTCCCATAATCGCTCCACCAAGCTTCTTATTCACATCACTAGCATTATCATCTTCTCGAACCATCGCAAAAATAAACTCATAAATTATTTTTGCAGGCAAAATAATAAACATGAGAGTAATTGCAGCTTTATATCCATCCTGAATCCATGTATTGTCTAAAATCCCAAATGATAATACGCCATTAACAAGTGCATTAATTAAATTTCTGACACAGTCTATTTCAGTTTCAATCAGTTTCCATAAGAAATCTCTAAAAAAATTAGCTACATCCTCGCTGATTCCGCTAAATAAGCCCATCATCATCATTTTACAAATACCTCCATAATTTTTATTAAAACAATCGTAATAAATATACTGATGGATGAGCATATAACTGTAAATCTGAATATATTATTTTTAGCATATTCTATAATATGGTCTTTATACTTACTTATTTTGTTATTTTTATTGGTATCAAATGTGTTTATGTGCTGTAAAATAATTTGAAAATTTTTCTTATTTTCATGGTTTACATTTTCAATCTCATATCCTATTTCTCTTAACACTTCTTTTAATTTTTCGATCTGTTCATCATTTATATCAAATTTTGAGTTTCCAATATTGTAAAATCTTTTACCAATTTCATTTAAAATATGATTATTTTCTATATTCATCTTTTTAACAGAGGAAATTTCTCCAAGCAGTTTGTTCAATAGCTCGATAATTTCATTATTTTCAGTACTACCACCAGAAATATCAAGCCCATCTAAAGATTGGGCGTTTTCAAAAAAGAATGGTATATCACTAGATTCGCTTGTTGGAATATCCCTAACATAATATCCATATTCATTAGATACTTTTCTCTCTTTAAATTCTCTATACTGATCTCTTATTTTAAAAATTGGTAATAATATTTGACCACCAGTATAGTCATAAAATTCAATAAACTCTTCAATATTATTTTCAAAAATATTCCTAATTTCATTGATTGTCTTTTCATTAACCCCTGCAATAAAACCAGATCGATTTTCCTTATCTTCATCAATCCACTTATTGAGTCTTTCTTTATCAAAAAATTCATACCACTTTTCTAACATTTGTTCCAATTCTATACCTCCTTTCAAAAATATAAAAAAGAGGCAGATTGCCTCTTTCTAATTAAAATATGAAGATAATACTTTGATTACTGTAGGAATTGCAAAAATAAAAACCAGTCCTACAAATACTCCTCTTGTTTTCTTATCCCACATTTGATCTTCCTGTGCATCAGCAAAAATTTGTCTTAATTTATAATATACACCCATAGCTGTAGCAAATAAGACTGCCATTGTCTGAAAGAACAAAAGCGCATCTTCAGCAAAAGGGGTTACAAGTTGAATTAATGGATCAAATGACCCCATAGTAGTTATTTTGATAACTTCCATTGTAATAATTTCTTTCATAAAGTCTCCTTTCTAAAACCACATCAAAACCGTTATAATCCTTGTTCCATTTCTTCACTTTCCACTTCGTGAGTAGTTTGTTCTTCGTATTCATTAGGTATTTTAAATAACTCAAATAATTCCTTTCCTGTTACTGTTGCTTCGATAATTTTATCGCCAAATACTGGTTTCATTTGGTTTTCAATATCCTGACCAACAATTTTAGAACGCATTATGTTAAATTTAGAGTTTTTTGGGATATTAACAATTTTAATATCATCTCTTCCTTTTATGTCTTTGATACAGTTCTGACTGATAGTTGCTCTGCACCCCATCAAATCACCTGCGTGTTTTGGAAGTAAAATGCTTATCCTTTTATTTCCCTGTTCAGTTTGATACGGTTTACCTAACTGTTTTACCGAAACGGTAAAACTTAACCACTTTGTATCTTCAATAATATCTGCAAGTTCATTTGGCGAAATATTTTCAATTGCAGAAAAAAGATGTTTATGTCTACCATCTTCTAATCTTTCTTCGCTCTTGCCCAAATCTAAAGTAATTTTTAAATACTTATAGTTATCAGGAAAATCAATATAACATAATTCATCTTCTATTGCCTGACTTGTATACCAGACAGGTACGATAAATGAGGCACGTATTGAATCTGGTAATTTTCCTACTTCATTTCCATTTTCATCTAATGTATTTCCGAAGTCACATCCTTTTGGCAAAATAAATTTATAGTAATCTTTTTGATTGATTGTTATACGGTTTACTGAACCATCTTCCTTTCTTACTAATAATTTTTTATTTAGTTTAATTCGCATAATTATTCCTCCTTAAATTGATAATGCCATTGCAACAGTTAAACCAGCTGCTATGGCAATAGCCAGTCTTGTTACAATAAATACAATTACATTTTCGATATCATTTTTAATCAGTTGACATAAAAAAACGATAAGGCATCCTACTGCAACAACTACACCACAAATAATTCCAATAATATTCATTTGCTTTTTCTCCTTTCAAAATATAAAAATATATAATAAAAAATCCATTGACATGGATTTTTATTATCTAACCGAATGTTACTTGATATCCCTTGCCATCTGGCATTAATGAATAAGAATTTACGACCCCACTGTTCACTTTACCCTCGGCATAACTTAATGCTTCATTATATGTAGCAATCGATACCCCAGAAAAATATTTATTATACTGTGAGGGATTGGTAACCTTATTGCCACCTGTCCCGCCACTCGAACTATTATTTGCATTATTTTTATTTGAATTTTGACTGTTAGCACTGTTGTTTGTCTCTTTAGCTTTTACATTTACATTAATTTCTTTTGCGAGATTTCCACATGTAACTCTTATAATTGCAGTACCTGGAGCCATTGCTGTAATCTTTCCATTATCAACTACCACAATAGTGTTGTTGTCGCTCGTCCAATTTACAGTTTGATCTTTTCCTTTAACCTCCGCAGATACAAGTGATGTTTCCCCAATATTTAATGAAATATTAGTTTTGTCAATCTCCAGTGAAGCCTTTTCATATATATTCAAAATAAAATCAGCACTCGATTTATTTCCTGCTTCATCTTTAGCAACCAATTTAAGACTGTACTTACCCGATTTTTTAGAATTATAATCACCCTTTATTGAAATCTTGATATCTTTCTTCTTGGACAGATTATCCTTTATTTTGTAATCTAAATTCTTTTTTGAAAACTTTTCTCCAACTGTTAAATCAATTTCATTATTTTGTAATAGAATCAAAGGTGCAGTTATATCTTTTACAGTTACTTCTACTTTGTATTTGTAATCACCTAAAGAATAAACAAGTACATGTTTACCTAATTCATCTGCATTAAACTCAGGACAAATAATACTGTAATTATCAACAGTGATTCTTAGTTCATCCTTTAATCTATTGCTGTCTTTAATTTTTATATCATCTATACCCGACACAAATTTTGTAGTATCAACATTCTTTTCCCCATAGTTTATTACTATATCACTATTAAATTTTATTTTATCTTTGCTGAAGTTTGGATCACTGAATAACTCACTTTGACAGCCACTAATAAAAAACATTAATATAAGTAAAAATATTACAACATATCTTTTTTTCATATTCTCCACACACCTTTCTTTTTTTGTATATGCCATCTAAATTTTTAAATAGCATATACAAAAAAGAGGCAAATTGCCTCTTTTAGTTTAATTAACAACTTTTTTTCCTTCTATAATAAACAAGGGACATTCCTAAAACTGCAACACCTGTTAAAACAAGATAACTAAACGGATTGCTTAAATCACCAGTTTTTACCTTTTTAGCAACAGGCATTAGTTCATCATACATTGTTATTTTTTGTACTTCACCTGTATCGCTAACTCTAAACACCTTTTCTTGTGCAAGTCTATAATTAACAGGTGCAATAATTTCTAACATTGTATATGTTTCACCAACTTTTAAGCCCTTAATTTTATGTGGTGTTTTTTCAGAAACCCACTCATCAATTACATTTCCATTTTTATCTTTGATTTGTAAAGTTGCACCTTCTAATTCCTCTTGAGAAGTTATGTCTTTTTTATAAAATTCAAATTGAGTGATTTCATCTATCATCTCAACAGTTAAATTTTGCTCTTTATCTGTTTTAAAAGTGACAGGCTCAGCTGTTGCATAACCATCTGGACTCTTTAACTCTGTAATAACATATTCCTGATCTTCAACAGCACCTCTAATCATATGTGTTGTTTCATCGCCATTGATATCAACGTTATAATATTCCATCAATCCATTTGCCTGCATTAAAAGTCTATAATCATCTCTATCTGCATTTTTAGAAATTCTGTAATACGTGCTTGAATCATCTTCAATGTCAACAAACATATTGCTAACAACTTCACCTTCTAAAAGTTTTACTTTCATATCTTCAGTGATATCAAAAATATGTTTACCGCTGATCCATTTATCTACAACCTGTTTAGTTTTAATACTTGTTACCTGGAATTCCCCTCCTTTTAGAAGTTTATTCCTATCATTACCATTTTTTGCAAACTCAATATTGAAGTTTTTCATTTCAATGTTTTGAATCTCACTACTATCTACTGTAAATTCAATTGGCTTAGACAACACATATCCTTCAGGAGCATTCACCTCACGCCAAATATAATCTCCAGCTGGCAATCCATCAATTTCAAAATCACTATCATCTGTAATCCAGTTATAAACTTGTTCACCATTTTTTGCATCTACAATTTCCATTGGCACACCATAAAGATTATTACCATCAGCATCAGTCTTACTGAAAACTGTTTTTGTTAATTCATTATTTATATTTAATGAAGAAATGTAAGTTAACGTAACAAAATCCTGCTGTGCAAACTGTACTGTTTTGACTTCTTTATCTAAAACAAAACCATCTGGGCAGGCAATTTCTTCCACACTGTATGTTCCCATTGGCAATCCAGATAAAGATAACTTACCATTTGTATCACATGAATAAATACCATTTCCTAATTCTGTACCATTCACTAATTTCACGACATCATCATTGCTTCCTTTACCTGAATCAACAGTAATCGCATCTCCTTTAGAATATAATTTTTCTAAAGAAACACTATCATAAATATCTTGGTTTGCAGTAATCTTGAATTGTACTTTTGTTAAATCATAATCAGCTTTATTAGCCTCTACATTAGAAGCTTCTAATGTCTTATTTATCTCTAACGTACCTGTTGGTCTTAATTTATTGACAACGATCTGTTCTGTTGTCTGATCTTTATTAACTGTTACCTGAAACGTCTTTTGAAGAACCGCATGACCATTAGGTACTTTTGTTTCAGTTAATAGATACTCTCCGACTGGTAATCCAGTCATAGATAATTTACCATCCTTTACAACTAGTTTCTTTTCAAAATCAAGTGTAGTATGTTTTAATGAGAATTCTGAACCGTCAATCAATTTTCCTGTATCATTGGTTTTTCTTAATTCAAAATCACCTACATCCATCCACTTTACTTTTAAACTCAATGTACGAGGATCTGTGGTATATGATAATGTTCCTTCTGTTTGTGTAGAAATTGTTCCCCTTATTACTAATGGTGCATACATAGTAAGATTACTACCTGCCAATTCACCACTATTATAATCATCTAATTTTTTAATCGGTGCAGACAAGTAGAATGTATCACCACCGTTAACAGAAACAGTTCCAGTACTTACTGTTCCTTTTGTTACATTATGAAGCTCTACCCCATCTTGTAATGGAATATTGATTGTTACATCCTCATTGCTTGAAAATGAAATATTCTCAGTACGCTGTGTATTATTTTCATAGTAAGAGCTTATACTTAATGAAGATTGACTATTCAAATAAAAATCTTTTGACGGTAGACTCATTGACTGTATTTGATCGTATCTCGCTTTTAAACCAACACCATGTGCTTCTAAATCGTCCCAATCATTGCCACCATATAAATCACCTGAATATGCATAACTAGCCATAATATGCGTATAAAGATATTTAGTAGTATCATTTGTAACCTGATCGTCTCTGAATACATCACCAGGTCCGCCAAATCCATAATATAATACTTTTAAAAGTGCATCATTATTTTGAATAATTTCTCCTGCATAATTCCCTTCTGCTGGAGTATTCTTTGATGCTTCTAAACAATACGCTAAACTGCCGTTTATATAGCACATTTTTGTAGACCAGTTTCCAAGCCAGCTTGGATAACGGATTTCCTGTCCCCAGGTCAATGCAGCGTTTAAGGCATTAGCCTGAGTTAATGTCGATGCACTGATACTTGAAAACATCGCCAGTACTAACATAAGCTGTTTCCCGCATTTTTTTAATTTATTTAACCCTTTCATTTTTCTACCTCGCTTTAAGTTAAAATAAAAAAAGATATCGTTTTGATATCTAATAAATATTAATTTGTATCTATATCGCCTCCTTTCGCATTATTGCAATAATAACAGCACTAACTCCTGCTAATACGACAAATAGTTTCAAATCAAATGCATCACCTGTTTTTACTGCAATTACAGGTGAATGTTTAGGGACAATACTGATATCATAATTCATGCTGTTTTTGCTTTCATTGTTAAATACAGGTATGGATATCAATGTTGATACGATATTCTCATATTTATTGATATCTGTTGCCTGAAGCAGATAAACACCCTTTTCTAATTGATCAAATTTGACCGTTCCATAGTCATTGGTAGTTTTTCTAGTTCCAACTATATTTTTTGAAACAGTAATTTTTGAAATAGTGTATGCTGCATTTTTCATATCTTCTGCCGTTTCTAAAGTGTTTAAATCAATCTCAATATCCTGTAGATCATCTATAAAAAGGTACTGTCCATTAACTACATCACCAACTTTAATTAATTCTAGTTCTACGTTTTTAACACTGGTTCCCTTTTTTCCTTCTTCAAGGTTTACTGTTACAGATCCTTTGACTTCTTCTAAAGCTGAAGTATCCGTTATGCTGATAAAAAATAAAAAAACTGTGAATACTGCTGTAATTAATTTTTTACACATTTTTCACCCCTCGTTTTCTAAAAAATAGTATGCCTGCCACTGAAAACAGAACAGGAATAACATAGAAAATAATTTCCCTTAATGACGGAATACTGCTTTTAATTGATTTCTTTTCCTTTTTCTTATATGGAACTCTTTTACCTGTTATTACAAGTCTGTGGGTATTTAGCCCATAAGGAGTACAGGTAATCAGTGTCGCTAAATCCTGATTATCTATAATTGAATAACTGACCTTATCAGGCAGTACTACTTCTATTTTATTTATTTTGTAAGCCAATGTTTCATCAAGTACTTTAATAAAAAAAAGATCACCCTTTTTAAGTTCGTCTAATCGAGTAAAAAGTTTACTTGATGGTAGTCCTCTGTGACCTGTTAAAACCGTGTGTGTATTGCTACCACCCACGGGTAAAGAACTGTCCTCTAAATGACCTGCTCCAACGTTTAATACATCACTGTCTGTACCATGATAGACAGGCATATTTACCTTTATCTTTGGTATTTCTACAGTTCCTATTACACCATTTCCAAAATTTAAAACATTTTCATATTCTAACCCTGAATCCTCTGATAACCCCTTTTGTTTTGAATACAGGTTATCATTCCATTCATGAGCTTCATTCAGCATTGTTTGTTTATTTGCACTGCTCAACTCATTGACAAAACTGTTATATGTGTCGATCTGACCTGCCTGTTCTCTTGACTCTATATAATTAGAAATAACAGGGTAGCTCACAAGAGCCAGTCCTGTTATAAAAATTAAAATATCTTTTTTAAGAAATTTGAGAATTCTCATTTTTTTCATTTTTTCTTCTTCTGATAAGAACAGTTACCATCACCGCAGTACCCGTTGCTGCTAATAATAAAGTGGCCATACTACCTGTTGCAGGAAGTTTAGATCCAACTTTGTTTACAACCTTGATATTAAGTGTACCTGTATCTACATCAGTTGATAGTGTTTTGTCATATTGACTATATGCGCCTGTGTAAAATTCTTTAAAACTTGCTGTTGCTTCTAATTTCTGTAATGTCTTTGCAGTTGCACCATCGCCCTTAACATAATTTAATCTGTTGTCAGCTCCATAAGTTGCTTTTACATCGATTTTTATAGGGTCTTTTAATAAACGGTAACCATCTGGCGCCTTAGTTTCTTTCAAATAATATGTCTGACTGTCTAAACCTATGATATTGAAAACACCATTTGAATCAGACACCATTTCAACTGCACCTAATGGAGCAGTATCACCTTTTACACTGTCTCTATTGATTACAGTATAACCGTCATCACCGCTTGCTTTTTTAACATATACCTCTTTAGTACAGTCCTCATCACTGTATAATCTAAATTTAGCACCTTCCAGCTTTCTTTCTGGAGTCTGGTCATTTACTTTGATACCGTCCATTCTAAATGTAAATGCTACTACTGTATCCCAAGCTGTTAACCCTGTTTTGCCAGTTCCGTCACTGTCGGGATCGTTAGAATATTCCAGTCTTACATCATTTTCGAAACCTGCTCTACCAGTATCAGCCTGTGCTGATTCATTTAGAGTAGCATTATATTCTACAACAATTTTTTGACCGTACAGTTTCTCTGTTTCTGGATTTGCTCCCGCTTCAGATGCATAAAAATATTTATTAATTGTCGCTTTTAAATCTGTAATCTGGATCTGGAATGTTTCTCCAGTTAAGCCAGTTGTTACAACTTTATAATCTGTATCTTTTACAAGCGTCTTGTTCCCGACTTTGACAACTACACTATCCTTATTGAATGTTAACTGGCTGTCCATGCGGTCATGCATTGCAAAATAGTAATTTGCATACCCGTTCATATCTGGCGCATATGTCAAATAGCGGTAAGGCACGGTCTGTCCAATCTCATAATCTCCTACATCGTTCCAACCATCCTTGTCATTTCCGATTGTTTTTTGGTTATCATCTTCTAAAATCTGTTTTTGAATTACAGGAAAATCTGATTTTATATCGATTGCAACATCTGGATTAGCAGTATTGACCATAATCATAGATGCAGCACTGTGCGTTCCATTAACACTGGTAATTTCATCAATAACATACCACCCGTATGCAACATCTAATGTATAACTGTCTGTTGCTGTAGATGGGACTGTTAAAACCTGAGTAGGGTCGGCTTTATCTTCAACTAACATATTTCTCAGACTCTCAACAAAATATCTAAAATTAGAATATGCAGTCTCATTTTTCTGTGTCTGTGAAACATCATTGATCACCTGATTGTTATTTAATGTCTGAATATAATCTATGATTGCATATTCTGTGTCTTTTCCAGTAACCTTCTTTAACGATTTTTCATATGCAGGATTCATTGTATAGTTAATACTTTCCATTCCAGCACTGTTTTGAGCATCAAAGATGCGGTAAATATTAAATTTTTTACCTGCTAGACTTTGAGTAACTCCATTATCTCCTACATTGGCATTAATAGTTATATGTCCTGTTCCTTCAGCAGTTACTTTCGTAAAAATCATGTTTCCATTATTTCCACTATTGACTAAGTTTGCTACTGTTCCTGCTGTCGTTAAAGACAGTACACAAGCTAAAGCTGTTATTCCTAACTTTTTAAATTTGTTCTTCATCATTGTTTTTTCCCCTTTTGATTGTAATTAATAAACATAAAACACCTGCTGCTGTTAAAACAATCGTCATTGGACTTCCAGTTGCAGGAAGAATAGATCCTCGACTGTTTATAACTGTTAAATTTCCTGTATATAAGCCATTTTCTAACGTTAAGCTGTTATTTTTATCATCATCTTTAATCTCTTTATCATTAACAAAAAAAGTGAACTTCCCGTTCACATTTTTCAATGATATTTTAATTGGATCTTCCATCAGACGATAACCTGCAGGTGCTTTTGTTTCTTTTAAATAAAAATCACCAACAGAAATCCGATCAAAATTCAATTGACCGTTCTTGTCGGTTTTTCCTTTTTCTATTTCCTTTGTACATTCCTTATCAGAATATAAGCTGAATTCAGCATTCTCTAATACTTTACTGCTATCATTCTTCTTTGTAATTCGAAGATTGCATATATCTATTTCATTTTTAACAGTAATGGTCATTGTACCATGAAACGGCACATTAAAAGTACCATCTTCTACAGTACCATTCAGATCTGAAACACTGAATGCCCCCTTCTCATCAATATAAAAATAATATCTGGTATCATTTAATTTATAAGAGTCAGGTGCTTTTGTTTCCTGAAGATAATAGGTTTTCTGTCTTGATAAATAAAAAACAGCAATATTGCCATTCTTATCTGTTTTATACGTTCCTACTTTCTTTTTATCTGTAACGTTGTATAAATCAAATTCAGCATTTTCAAGTTTTTTGCCCGAATCCTTATCAACTTTATAAACATTTATAAAAGTAGGATAGTTGTTTATTTCCCATGTCACATCTAATCCCATATGCAGTTTAGAATCAGTTTTATCAGCAGTTATAGTAAAATCATATGTACTGTCATCATCACGGAAACCATCTGGTACTGCTGACTCCTTTAAGGTGTATTCCCCCAAATTAAGATTATCCAGTTCACCATAACCGTTTTCATCTGTTGTAAGATTTCCAACTACTTCGCCCTGCCTATATATAACAGTTCCCTGTGGTGTTCTTATATCGTTTCTGGCAATCACATTAAATGTTGCGTTTGCTAATTTTTCACCTGCATGATAATCTAATTTATCAACAGATATTTTACCCATTATCCTATTGTTTACAACATTGATCGTTGTATCACTCGGCCAAAAATTAACTGCATAAGAATAAATATTTTGCTGAACAGCAGTATTATAATAGATATGAATAACATACTGGCCACTTTCAGGCATCTGCTTATTTGCACGCCATACTCCGTCACTTTCTTTTGTTAGATTGACCCAATCAATATCATCCTGACCGTCAGAAACCGACCATGTCGGAAATTTAATCAGCGTTACATTATCTGGCACACCTGTTACCTCATACTTCACATAATGATTATCTGCAAGTGTAGACGATAATTTTACATTTACCTCTTTACCTTCAATCATTGCTGTAAAAACACTTCTGTCGATATAACCATCTAATGTAAATTCCTGCTCGTATCTCGAAGAAGCTGTATATCCATCTGGCACTGTTTCCTCTACCTTAAATTTACCTTCATTCAGATCTGTTTTTTCTAAAAAATCGCTCTCATATAATTTATTGGTAGAGTTATATGAAAACTCTCTTAATTTCTCGTAACGACTAGTTGTCTTATTCCACTGTAATAAATCAAATTTAGCGTTAGAAATGTTTTCACCAAAATTGTCAGTTTTATTAATACTAATCTGGCTCCCATCTATCCAGTTTATATTCAAATTTAATGTGCGAGGATCACTTGTAATAGATAAGGTTCCTTCAGTTTGTACACTAGAATTACCTCTAATTATTAGCGGTGCATACATTGTCAAATTTCCACCTGCTAATTCCCCAGATGAATAATTCTCACGTTTTCTTAAATCCGATGAAATATAAAAGGTATTCCCACCATACACTACACCTGTTCCAGTATAAACTTTTCCTTGTGAAACATTATGTAATTCCATACCTTCGCCCAAAGGAATATTAATATTTACATTATTTTGACTTTCAAAAACCATGTCCTTAGTTCTTTGGACACCATTTTCATAATAGGCATTCACTGTCAAATTAGTACTTCCATTAATAAAAAATTGAGATGTAGGCACTGGCATGGACTGAATCTGTTCATATCTCCATTTCAATCCAATTCCATTAGCCAGTAAATCATCCCAGTTCTTGCCTCCATATATATCACCTGAATATGCGTATGAAGCCATAATATGCGTATACAGATATTTGTTAGTATCATTTGTAACCTGATCATCTTTAAAAACATCACCAGGTCCACCATAACCATAGTAAAGTACTTTTAATAAAGTTTCATTATTAAATAAAATTTCCGAAGCATATTCACCTTGCCCTGGAGTATTCTTTGATGATTCTAAACAATAAGCTAGACTTCCATTTATATAACACATTTTTGTAGACCAGTTTCCTAACCAGCTAGGATAATAAATTTCATTCCCCCAAGTCAGCGTAGCAGCACTAACCTCAGTGAGATTGACAGATATCAGTGAAATTGAAAATAACATAATAGCAAATAATTTTAAAATTTTATTTAATATTTTCATT
>OLOY01000554.1_pt1 | contig 24717 bp, 27 predicted proteins | sample 1672771 | NCBI WGS metagenome assembly OLOY01 (sample SAMEA3136722, study PRJEB25190) | human gut metagenome
TATTCTTTACCATGATAGGTTACGGAGTTGTATATGTTGCGGCATCCCCGTTTATAAATATAGTAACGACTGCAGGCAGCATGTTTATGACTGAGAGCCTTCCTGAATTTTCTGAGGAATTGGGCTCTATTTTTTCGGAACCAGATAAACATGCAGAGGCGGAAGAGATTCCGCTTGCGGATGTAACCTGGCCGAAGTTTGGGGAGCATTATGCAAATGTGACTTGTGAGCAGATTGGGCTGGATGTACCGCTCTACTACGGCGACAGCATGGAAATCATGCGTGTGGGAGCCGGACAGTATCAGGGCAGCTTTATTCCGGGGTATGGCAAGACGATTTTACTCAGCGGGCACAATACAACCTACTTTTCTCCGCTGCAAAAGATTGCAGTGGGAGACGAAGTGACGATTAAGACAAGTTATGGGATCTACCGCTACCAAGTGCGAGAGACGAAGATCTTAAACGAATCTGATCCGCAGGCAGTAGACCTGCTTCAGAAGAAAGAAGAACTGGTCATGTATACTTGTTATCCGTTTGACATGCTGTCAAGTACGGATCAGCGTTTCTTTGTCTATGCAGACAAAGTGAGTGGACCAGTATTAAAATAGGAGGAAGAAAGATGGAATATCAGAAAACAAAAAAGCAGTCTTCCTCCAACAGAAAAGGAAGAACGATCGTGAGCATGATCCTGTCCTTTTTGATCGCAGTGACATTGACAATGGCAGCGCTTCTTGGCAGCCTCCGGTTAGGGTTTCTGAATGAGAAGATGATCGTTCGCAGCTTGAATGTGAAGGATTATTATGGAGTAGTCTGTGATGATTTTTACGAGCGACTGGAAGATTTATCGATTCCTCTTGGGATTCCGAAAAGTGCACTGGAAGGAATTGTAGATACGAACAGTATGTACAACGATATCCGGGCGAGTCTGGAGGCATCTTTGACCGGACAGACTTACCAGCCGGATACCGGGAAGCTTCGAACAAAGTTAAAAGAGAATGTAGAAAACTATGCAAAGTCCCGAGAGATTGAGCTGGGGGAAGCACAACAGGCGGTACTGAATACTTATCTGGAACAGGCAGCAGAGCAGTATGTAAGGGCAACGAAGATTCCTTTTATTGAATATTATGGAAGAATTCACGGTTTTGCAGAGAAAGTAATTACAGTTGGCATTCTCGGCTGCTTAGTCTTTGCGGTGCTGGCAGGAATTATATTGTTTCGGATGTACATCTGGAAACATCACGCGATGCGCTATCTTGTGTACAGTACACTTGCATCGGGGCTGATGATCGGTCTTGTTCCGGCGTATTTGCTGCTTGCACAGGACTATCGGCGGCTTGTGATTGAACCGGAATATTTGTACCAGTTTATGGTGACTTATGTGACGAACGGTCTGATGATCTTTGAAGGATTTGCGATAGGGTTCTTTGGAATTGCTGCATTATTATTACTGCGGATTGCAAGTTTGCGAAGACGGCTGATTAAAAACAGCAGAGGATAGAAAAGGTGAGGTGAACATAGATGAAAGGGCTGATTGATATTCATGCACACATCCTTCCAGGCGTAGATGACGGAGCTTCGGATTTTCAGGAAAGTGTGCGGATGTTAAAAAGCGCATATCGGCAGGGGGTACGGTGTGTGATCGCAACTCCCCACTATCATCGGAATCACTTTCACCGCAACCCGGAACGGACCATGGAAGCTTTGCAGAAGATCCGCGGATGGCTGCGAGAACATCTGCCGGATATGATCGTACTTTTGGGGACAGAGATTTATTATACAATCGATTTTGCGGAGGAGATTACCGCAGGGAATATTTTCCCGATGGCAAAGAGCAGATATCTGCTTGTAGAATTCTCGCCGCTGGAAGATTATGCGTATATCCGCAATGCAGTTCACGTTCTGGTCAACAGAGGATATTGCCCGATCATCGCACATGCCGAGCGGTATCGTGTCTTCCACCAAAATGTCAGCAGAGTTTCCGAAGTGATCCATTTGGGAGCTTATATTCAACTCAATGGCGACAGCATCGTAGGGAAAAATGGTCTGCGAATGAAGCTTTTTGCTCAAAAGCTGATGAAAAAGGAACTGGTGCACTTTGTGGCATCGGACATGCACCATATGGAATCGCGCAGGCCAAATCTGAAGGAATGTGCCGAATATATGGAAAAAACATATGGATTTGCGCGTACAAAAGAACTGCTGTATGACAATCCACGGAAATTGATTGAAAATAAACTCATAGAGGAACTGTGACAGAGAAAAGAGAACATATAGGAGAAAATGAATGAGACAACGAGAAGAACAGATAGAAGAAAACGGGATCGATCTGCTGGAGATGCTGGCGGTTCTGTTAGATAAAGCGTGGGTTATTATTCTGGTCGGTGTACTGACAGCCGGAGCTGCATTCGGTTATACGAAATTTATGGTTACACCAATCTACCAGGCGACCACACAGGCCTATGTATTGACAAAAGCGGAGGATGCAGCGGTGACATCGGGAGACATCAGCCTCAGCAATCAGCTGCTCGGTGATTGTGCCTCTCTCTTGAAGAGCCGCCCGGTCACAGATAAGGTGATCGAGGAACTTGGACTGAAGATGTCCAGTACCGCGCTTGCCAATGCAATCACAGTGACAAATCAGGAGAATACACTAATTTTAAATATTTCTGTCAGTAATCCGGACCCATATCTTGCAAAAGAACTTGCGGATAAAGTAAGAGATGTCGGTGCGAATCATGTGACAGAGGTTATGAACTTAAAAGCAATGAACACGGTACAGGAAGCATTGATTCCGTCAAAACCTGCAAGTCCGAATATTATGAAAAATACTGTGTTTGGAGGAGCTGCAGGAGTTGTGCTGACAGCCGGAATCATTTTACTGATCTTCTTGATGAATGATAAGATCCGTAGTCAGGATGATGTGGAAAAATATCTTGGAATCGGAGTACTTGGAGCGATTCCGTCCACGGAGGACAAGACAAAGATGAAGAAAAAGAAATAGAACACAAGGGAGAAAGCGATGCAGAAGATTAATTTGGTCATACCAGACAACATGGACTACAGAACAAGCGAAGCATATCGCACTTTGAGAACAAATGTATTGTTCTGCGGGGAAGAGATCAATGCCATTGCAGTGACAAGCTGCACCCCTGGAGAAGGGAAATCAGAAGTATCATTCCGGCTGGCAGAAAGCCTTGCCGAGACAGACAGAAAAATTCTTTATATCGATGCGGATCTTCGCCGCTCGGTATTCTCAAAACGATATCAGGTCACGCAGGAAGTAAAAGGGCTTTCCCATTATCTGTCCGGACAGGAAGAACTGGGTGCAGTCGTATGTGCTACGAATATTTCCAATCTGCATGTCATCCTTCCGGGGCCGGTACCGCCAAATCCATCCGAATTACTCGGGAACGAACATTTCAGACAGTTAATGGAAAAGACACACGCACTTTATGACTACATTATTATTGACACGCCACCGCTTGGAAGTGTGATTGATGCAGCGGTCATCGCGAAAGAATGTGATGGGGCGATGATCATTATTGAAAATGATGCAATCAGTTATAAGATGGCACAAAAAGTAGAGCGACAGCTGGAACGATCTGGATGTCGGATTCTCGGGGCAGTGTTAAATAAAGTAGATGTCAGAGCAAAAGGGTATTATGGAAAGTATTACTATAGTAAATATTATGGTGGTGACTATAGTAGTGCTTATTATGGTGTCCAAGAAGTAGAAGAGAGAAAAGAGAGTACAGAAGAATAAAAGAAAAAGAGGGATTAAGATGAACAAAAACCGTATATTTTTATCTTCGCCTACTATGCATGGGGAGGAACAAAGTTATATCAGAGAAGCATTTGAAACGAATTGGATTGCGCCCCTTGGGGCTAATGTGGACGGCTTTGAGGAAGAAATTAGTGTCTACACTGGAAGTCCGTATGCAGCGGCATTAAGTTCAGGAACAGCAGCAATCCATCTTGCATTAAAGTTAGCAGGAGTAAAGACAGGAGATACGGTATTTGTATCATCGTTAACATTTTCGGCGACATGCAATCCGATCGTATATGAAGGAGGAATTCCGGTATTTATTGATTCTGAAAGAGATACATGGAATATGTCGCCGGAGGCATTACGAGCAGCTTTTGAAAAATATCCAGATACAAAAGTGGTGGTTGTTGTTCATTTGTATGGAACGCCAGCAAAGATGGATGAAATCATGGCGATTTGTAAAGAGCATCAAGCTGTTTTGATAGAAGATGCGGCTGAAAGCCTAGGAGCTACTTATCATGGGAAACAGACAGGAACATTCGGAAAGTTAGGCATCTATTCTTTTAATGGGAATAAAATTATCACAACATCAGGTGGTGGTATGCTTGTAGGAAAAGATGAAGAGTGTATCCAAAAAGCTAGATTTTATGCGACACAGGCACGTGAGCCTGAGAGACATTATGAGCATAAAGAGATTGGGTTCAATTACCGTATGTCAAACATTGTAGCAGGTATTGGACGAGGACAGCTCAGACATTTGGATGAGCACATTGCATTAAAGAGAGAAATTTATAACACTTATAAAGAAGCGTTTAACGATATAGAAGAAATTACAATGAATCCGATTCCGGAAGATTGTGAGGCAAATAACTGGCTATCTTGTATGGTGATTGATCCGAAGTGTAAAGTAAAGCCGGTAGATGTAATGATTGCATTAGAAAAAGAGAATATTGAAAGTAGGCCAATTTGGAAACCGATGCACTTGCAGCCAGTCTTCGCAGAAAATGATTTTATTACATTAGAAGAAAATGGAAGTGTTGCAGAGGAGATTTTTAATATCGGGGTATGTCTACCAAGCGATATCAAAAATACAAAAGATGATATGAACAAAATTATACAAATTGTAAAAAATTTATTTATAGAATAAAAGGATACAAGGAAAGGGAATGGGATGTATCGAAAATATTTTAAGAGATGCATGGATTTTATACTGTCGTTGGCTGCGATTCTTGTGTTGTCGCCAGTTTACTTGATTGTTGCGATTTTTGTGAGAGTGAAATTAGGAAGTCCGATCCTGTTTTGTCAGAAAAGACCAGGGAAGGATGAAAAGATATTTAATATGTATAAATTTCGCACGATGACAGATGAGCGTGATGAGAACGGAGAATTGCTTCCGGATGAAGTGAGACTTACAAAATTTGGAAAATTCTTGCGTTCCACAAGCTTGGATGAGCTGCCGGAACTTTTTAATATCTTAAAAGGTGACATGAGTATTATCGGACCACGCCCGCTTCTTGTAGAATATCTTCCGAGATATAATGCAGAACAGAGACGTCGCCATGAAGTGCGTCCAGGGCTTAGCGGGCTTGCTCAGGCAAATGGAAGAAACGCAATCAGCTGGGAGCAGAAATTCAAATACGATGTAGAGTATGTGGATCATGTAACATTTCTTGGAGATTGGAAGATTATCTTTCAGACAATTTGGAATGTGTTGAAACGAGATGGGATTAGTTCAGAAACAAGTGTGACGATGGAAGTTTTTAGGGGAACAGAGAAGGAAAAGAAAGAGGATTAAAGATGGAATATAATATTTTAATTTTAAGTGCGGGGAGAAGAGTAGAATTAGTAAAGTGCTTTCAGAAAGCTGCAAAAAGATTAAATATCAAAAGTAAAATAGTGGCAGCAGATATTTCAGATATGGCGCCAGCTATTTATTTTGCAGATAAGCATTATCTGATTCCGAGAATAGGAGAAAAAAATTATATTCAGTCCATTATTGATGTTTGCAATAAAGAAGATATCAAATTAATTGTTCCAACGATAGACACAGAACTTTTGAGCATGGCGGAAAATAAAGAACAGATTGAAAATGTTACCAATGCAAAAGTTTTAATATCTAATATTGAAGTAATTAGATATTGCAGAGATAAGATTAATACACAACAATTTTTTGAGCAACATGGTTTTAAAGTTCCAGCTATGCTTAAAGAGGAAGACATGGATAATGGAAATGTGGAATTTCCTGTTTTTATAAAACCAAAAGATGGAAGCTCCAGTATTAATGCTTTTCAGGTGAATAACTTGGAAGAACTGAATTTTTTCAGAAAATATATAAAAAATCCATTGGTTCAGGAATTGATGGTTGGTGAAGAATATACAATTGATGTTTTCTTAGATTTTGATAGCAATATTATAACAATGGTTCCGAGAAGACGCATTGCTACTAGGAGTGGTGAAATTGCAAAGGGAGAAATTGTAAAGGATCAAGAAATTATAGAAGATGTAACACGGCTAATGAAAGTACTTAAACCGATTGGTCATATCACAGTGCAATGTATGAAAACAGCAAAAGGTATTGAATATATAGAAATCAACCCTAGATTTGGAGGAGGAGCACCGATGACGATTATGGCTGGTGCAGATTCTTGCGAAAATCTCTTCCGTTTATTAATGGGAGAAAAACTTAGTTACAATGAAAAATATGAAGAGAATAGCCTGTTTTTGAGGTTTGATGATACCATTATGCTTAAGTCAGGAGACGTTAAAGAGGTTAAATTCAATGATTAAAGCAGTTGTATTTGATTTGGATGATACACTTATTTCAGAACATCAATATATCGAAAGTGGGTACCAAAAAGTTGCAGAATTTTTGAATGATAAATATGGATGGAGCATAGAAACTACAAAAAAAAGACTGTTGGAGTTGTTAAAAAAAGACAGCAAAAATGTTTTTAACCGTTTGTTTGAAGAAAAACAAGTTAATTTTGACATTCCAGAAATATTAGAGTTGGTTTCCGTTTATAGAAATCATCTTCCAAATATAGAATTTTTCAGCGACGTAATCCCTACACTGCAAGTGTTAAAAGAAAATAGTATAAAGCTAGGAATTATTACAGACGGCTATAGAGAAACTCAAAATAGTAAGCTGAAAATATTACAGGCAGAAAAGTATTTTGACAGTATTATAGTTACAGAGGAATTAGGGCGTGAATATTGGAAACCAGATCCAAGAGCATTCGAAATGATGAGCGATGCACTGGGAGTGCAATTTGATGAAATGGTCTATGTGGGGGATAATCCAAAAAAAGATTTTTATATACGTAAGATTTACCCGATACATACAGTAAGGATTATTAGGGAAGATTCAGTCTACGGAGACGAAGATTATAAAGAAGATATTCGAGAAGAAGAGCAAATTTTTAAACTAGATGATGTGGTTGAATATATAAAAAGTTTTTCGGGGGGTACAATAGGAGAAACACGATGATGAAAAAAATTTGTTATGTGGTGACGCTGCCAAGTACAATTAGAGCATTTTTTGTTCTACAATTACAATATTTAGCCAATAATGGTTTTGAAGTACATGTTATTTGTTCAGAGGATGATGGACTTCAACAATTGTTGGGGGAAAAGATAAAATATATACCATTGAATATGCCAAGAGGAATAAGTGTTGGTGGTACCATTAAAGCTATCAAAGAACTGACTCGAATATTTAAGAAAGAAAAGTATGATTTAGTACAGTATTCAACCCCGAATGCAGCTTTTAACGCTTCTATTGCAAGCAAGGTTGCTAAGGTTAGAATTCGTAATTATCATTTGATGGGTCTTCGATATGAAGGAGATTATGGGCTCAAAAGAACAATTCTCAAGATGATGGAAAAAATCTCTTGTAGCTTATCAACCCATATAGAATGTGTGAGCAATTCCAATATGGAAATTGCATTAAAAGATAAAATATTTTCACGAGAAAAGGCAACTGTTGTGTGGAATGGGAGTACTGGAGGTGTTGATTTGAAACGATTTGATATCTCTAAGAAAGAACAGTGGAGGAAAGAAATTCGAGAAAAATATAAAATCGAAGAAGAAAGAATTGTATTTGGATTTGTAGGAAGAATTACGAGAGATAAAGGAATTAATGAATTGCTTGGAGCATTCCAAAATCTTCTTTCAAAAACTCCAAATAGCATATTGCTGTTGGTGGGAGATTTTGAACGTGTGGAAGATTTGGAACAGGACAAATTGCATTGGGCAGAAGAATCAAAAGGTGTTATATTTGTTTCCAGTGTGCAAGATGTAGAAAAATATTATGCAGCGTTAGATGTTCTAGTTCTTCCGAGTTATCGAGAAGGTTTTGGAAATGTTATAATTGAATCTGAGGCGATGGGTATTCCGGTAATTGTATCTAATATCCCGGGACCAATTGATGCGATGTGTAATGAAGTAACTGGATTACAAACTAGATTGAAAGATCAAAATGATTTGTATAGAAAAATGGAGCGACTTTTAAATGATAATATTAGGAGAACGTATAGTGCGGCAGCAAGAAAATTTGTTGAAAAGTCGTTTGATAGCAAAATTTTATGTGATAAAATATGTCAGAGAAAGCGAGAATTACTGAGTGAATAAAATAGAAGAATATTTGAGAGATTATATCCAAAAGTATCACCATAAAAAGTATTGGGATCGGCGACAAAAGTAATTGACAAGGAATGTAAATGTTCAATATTGTTGAAATTATTTTATTTATATAAAATAAAAAAGAGTGACGCATTTAATAATTCATCTATGGGTACCTGTCTTCATGAAGGTGCCTTTTTCAAAACACCGCCTAATTTGTCTCACGGATTGTATGGAATTATAGTTTCTAAAAATGCAATTATAGGAGCAAATTGTACGATTTTTCATCAAGTAACAATAGGTGAAGGTAAGGGGGCGCCGGAAATAGGTGACAATTGTTATATTGGAGCTGGTGCTAAGATTATAGGAAATATAGTTATTGGAGATAATGTGAAAATTGGAGCCAATTGTGTGGCTGTAGAGGATATTCCCAATAACTGTACGGTTGTACTAGAAAAATCTCGAATTATAAGGAGAAACAATTGATATGCAAAAAAAAGTATCTATCATAATGGGAATATATAATTGTGCAAATACTTTAGAAGAAGCAATAGAGTCTATTTTGACACAAACTTATCAAGAGTGGGAATTGATTATGTGTGACGATGGTTCGCAAGATAATACATACGAAGTTGCTACAAGTTTTTCGAAGAAGTATGAAAATATTATTGTTTTTCAAAATGAAAGAAATATGGGATTAAATTACACTCTAAATAGATGTTTGGAAAAAGCTAATGGCAAATATATTGCGAGAATGGATGGAGATGATATATCTCTTCCAACTAGGTTAGAGAAAGAAGTGGCTTTTTTAGATCAACATAGAGAGTATGCCATTGTAAGTACGAATATGATTTATTTTGATGAAAATGGAGAATGGGGAAAGAGCAATATGTTAAAATTTCCGCAAAAAGAGGATTTAGTTAAGGCAACCCCATTTTGCCATGCTCCTTGCATGGTAAGAAGAGAAGCATATGAAAAAGTGAAGGGATATTCTGTTGAGAAGAAATTATTGAGGGCAGAGGATTATCATCTATGGTTTAAAATGTATTTAGAAGGATATAGAGGATATAATTTGCAAGAAGTATTATATAAAATGAGGGACGATAGGAATGCAACTCAGAGGAGAAAGTTTAAGTACAGAATCAATGAGGCTTATGTAAAGCGATTGATTATGAAAAATTTTGATTTACCTATAAAAAATATAGTTTATGTTGTAAGACCAATTATTGTAGGAGTAATGCCTACGTTCTTATATGAATATTTACATAAGAAAAAAATGAAATAGTAAGAAGGGAGATATATTTTGATACCTCGAATTATACATTATTGTTGGTTTGGTAAGGGTGAAAAACCAGCTATTGTAAAAAAATGTATTGCCAGTTGGAAAGAAAAATTGCCAGAATACCAAATTATCGAGTGGAATGAAGATAATGTTGCGATAAGCAAAAATAAATATATGCGAGAAGCATACGCTGAAAAAAAGTATGCGTTTGTAAGTGATGCAGTAAGAGTTCAAGCTCTTTATGAGATGGGGGGATTTTATTTAGATACAGATGTAGAAGTGTTTAAAAGCTTTGATGAATTACTAAATGAAAAATGTATTTTAGGGTTTGAAGAAGGAAATTATGTGGCCACTAGTTTTATGGCAGCGGAATCGCGGCACGAACTGATTAAAGAGTTTTATGACCTATATGAGAATTTGAGCTTTTATAAAAAAAATGGTGAAATTAATACGTATACAAATGTAAAAAAATTAACGAATCTGTTAGAAAAACGAGGTTTACTTAAGAATGGACAATATCAGAGAATAACAGGTAATATTTCAATTTATCCTAAAGAGTTTTTTTCACCATATGATTATGTGAATTGTATTTATGAATATACAGAAAATAGTTTTTGCGTACATCATTTTTATGTGAGTTGGATGCCAGTACATACACGAATAAAAAAGAAGATAAAAAGTTGTGTGGTGAAGGTTATTGGAAAGAGCAATATGGTTAAATTGAGAAAGAGATGGATAAATCAAAATTCATTTTCAGAAAGGAGTTCATAGTGAAAGTTACAATTTTTACACCTACATATAACAGGAAAGAAAAACTTTATCGTTTGTATAAAAAATTGATAAATCAAACAAATGATGACTTTGAGTGGTTGATAGTAGATGATGGTTCTGATGATGGAACAGAAGATATGGTGCAACAGTTTATAAAATGTACGAATAAATTTGCTATACGTTATTTGAAAAAAAAGAATGGTGGGAAATATACAGCATATAATCTAGGGGTAATACAAGCAAAAGGCGATTTGTTTATTTGTGTCGATTCTGATGATTTTTTAGAAGAAACTGCAATTGAAGAGTTGATAGTTTTATATGAAAAAATAGAAGATAAAACGTATAATGGAATTATTGCATTGAAAAGAGATGCTAAGGGAAAAATTTTAAGTGATAAGTTACCAAGTGACATCGAAAAATGTAAATTAATTGAGTTGGGGCAAAAATATAATTGCAAAGGGGAATTTACATTAATATATAAAACTAATATTGCTAGGAAATATTTATTTCCTGTGATAAATAATGAAAAATTTATGAGTGAATGTGTTGTTTATGATCAGATAGATCAACAAGGTGATATGTATTTGTTTAATCAAGTTCTTACAGTGTGTGAATATTGTGAAGATGGATATACGCAAAATTTTATGAGCGTAGTATTAAACAATCCGACCGGTTATCAGATTTATTACAGCCAGAGAATAGATATGGCGGCTAGTTTTCGGGAAAGATTCGGATATATTGTTCGCTATCATGCTTTTAAGAGAATGGCAAATAATGATGAATATATTTATAAAGGAGCAAATAAATTTTTGGCAGCTAGTCTTTCTCCAGTTGGTTATTTGGCTTATAGATTATATATGAGAAAGAAAAGGAAATTATGATAAAAAAATATAGTTTTGTATTATTTTCTGTATTGATATGGATGTTTGCATTATTTAATGGAACAGGACTAGGACAAACATACAATACAAATGGCATATTAAAATTGTTATTAATAGGAATTTCATTATATATGTTTGTATGGCAGATTAGAAGTCATCCCAAGATAGAAAAGAAAATGTTTGTGTATGTGATAATATTTGTGGGAGTATTTGTAGGGATATCTTTGATAAAAAGATTTGATTTTTCATCAATGGAATATATATATGTGTTTTTAGTTGTTTATATAATTTCGCAGCTAAAAATAAAAAAATCATATATAAATATGGTTTCATACATATATGTTGCTTTGGGATTTTCGATATTATATATATATGTGTATGGAACTGCATTAAGCAATTGGAATGAGAATTCAATTGCTATGATTGGTTTTTTTAGTTATGCAGTTTTTGCTATTTCATTTTTTCATACTGAGACTAGAATGAAATTAAAATTTAGGACAGTGCTTTTTGTGGTAATATCATTGACATATATTAATTTTACAGAACAAACAGATTCACGATCAAGTACAATGATGATTATATTATGTATGATGATTATATTGTTTAGGTTGAGAATATTTTCTGATAAGAGTATGTCTAAAAGATTAGGATGGATATTGAATATTCCACTTATCATAGCGCTACTTATTATTATAATATCCCAAATGCCTATATATGATGCTTTGAATTTGTGGAGTTTGCATAATTTTGAAAAACCGGTCTTTAATGGTCGGGAGGATATTTGGCTTGACGGAATAAAGAGTTTAAAAAAATCATTCTTAATTGGCTCTGGACAGTTACAAACAGGGTATTGGCATAACTGTGCAATTGCATGTTTGACAACGTATGGAATGGTGGGATATACGGTGTGGGTAAAAGTTTTGCATAAAATTTTAGTAAGTGCAAAAGACTTTTTAAAAGATTCCTATATATTGGGAAGTGTAGTAGTTTTTTGCCTGATTTTGATTCAGCAATCTTTTGAACTGGGACTATTTGCACCGAATCCGAATATGATTCCTTATTTAATTTTAGGAATACTTATGGGAAGAATACATTATTTAAAAAGCAGGGAGAAAGTCAATGAGTAATATACTAGTAAGTATTATCGTTCCAGTTTATAATACAGGAGAATATTTATATAAATGTTTAGATTCGATAGTAAACCAAAATTTGCAAGAAATTGAGCTTATTTTGGTAGATGATGGTTCAACTGATAATAGTGGAGAAATTTGTGATTTCTACAGTGAAAAAGATAAAAGGGTATGTGTAATACATAAGAAAAATGAAGGAGTTAGTATTGCTAGAAACGTCGGAATACAAGTTGCAAAAGGACAATACATAGGCTTTATTGACAGTGATGATTGGATAGAAAAAGAGATGTATCAAGAGATGTATTATCATGCTAAAAATAAAGAAGCGGATATTGTAATCTGTGATACTTGTACGGTGTATGATAATAATAAAAAAGAGGCAGACACAATTCTTTCCTTGAGTGAAAGTATTTTTTTACAGAAAAAAGAGATAACTCCTTTAAATTTAAGAGAAATTGCGGGATCTGCGTGTAGATGTATTTATAAAAAGGAGTTGTTCAAGACTCATGTAGTACAGTTTCCAATTAGCTTACCATTATCAGAGGATCGTATCTTTAATTTAAATGCCATGGGAAATAGTGACAAATTTTACTATTTAAAGAAAGCATATTATAATCGCTACGTGAGAATAGGTAGTGCAGTAAATAAGTATTATCCAAACTTATTGGAAATTACTAATCGGTACCGTAAAGAAGTTTTAGATGCACTCGAAAGATTTTGGAATGTAGATAAGTCCTATAGACAAGCTTATAATCAGCAGTTTTTGGGTACGTATATGTCAATTGTATATAATTTATATAATGTAGATTGTCCGCTCAGAATGAGTAAAAAAAGGATAGAATTAAAGGAATTAGTAAGTAATCATGATTTAATCGAGACACTAGAGGAGTGTGGTGTTTTAGATTGGAAAAGTAAGTTGTTAAAAGATAAACGGATATCGGTATTATTGATTTTAGGAAAGTTATATCAATTGAAACAGAAAAAAAGGGAGCGAGAAAGAAATGTGTAAGGTTAGCGTGGTTATGCCGGTATATAACGGTGAAAAATATTTAAAACAAGCGATGGACAGTATTTTGAACCAAACTTATACAGATTTTGAATTTATTATTATTAACGATGGTTCTCAAGATAAAACAAAGGATATTATTTTTTCCTATAATGATTGTAGAATCGTATATTTAGAAAATGAAGTGAACCAAGGAATTGTTATGACTCTTAATAGGGGAATAGATGCCTCAAAAGGAAAATATATAGCAAGGTTTGATGCAGATGATATTGCAGTCGCAACTCGTTTAGAAAAGCAAGTATTATATATGGACTCTCATGAGGAAGTCTGTGTGCTTGGAACCGGAATAAAAGTATTTGGAGAGAATGTTATGACACAGACACGTGTTTTTTCAACAAACCCAAATAAATTAAAAGCAGAGCTTTTGTTTAGTTCTTGCATTGCACATCCAACAGTGATGATAAGAAAAAAAATATTAGATGAAAATAGACTTAAATATGATGTCAATTTTGCAGGAGCAGAAGATTATCATTTGTGGTGGAGAATGACAAATGTTGGGGAAATTGCGATGCTTGCTGAGCCACTTCATTATTACAGAATTCATGAGAACCAAATTACGCAAAAGTATACAGCAAAAGATAAAAAAATCTTAGAAGATTTTATATTGATCAGAATGCATAATTTAAAAATAGAGTTAACAGAAGAAGAAAGAAGAGTGTTTTTAAATTATTGTTGTGGGGAGTATAAGAAATTTTTGGAAGAAGAGATCAAATGTTTTATAGATATATTATCTCGAATTATTAAAAATAATAAAGAAAACAGATATTTCGAACAAACTTCTCTAAAAGAAGTTTGTGGCTTGGCTATAACTTACTTAATAAATAATTCGGTGCTTGATAAACAGGATTGGAAAAAGTGTTATAAGTATGCTGTTCATAAGCAAATATATTCTCATATTATGCGAATGAAACTTTTTTATCATAAAAAATTCAGATTATTTATGTAGAAAGAGGATATAAAATGTATAAAGTAAGTTGTATTGTACCAATATATAATGTGGAAAATTATGTCGATAAATGTATTAGAAGCCTCATAAATCAGGCATATCCGCTTTTGGAAATTATATTAGTTGATGATGGATCAAGTGATTATAGTGGAGAGATATGTGAACAATATGCAGAAAAGGATTCTAGAATTATAGTAGTTCACAAGAAAAATGGGGGGTTATCTTCTGCTAGAAATGCAGGGCTTGATATTGCACAGGGGGAATATATACTTTTTGTGGATGGAGATGATTGTTTAGCTCCAAATACAGTGGGATATTTAGTTAATTTACAAAAGAGATTAGAATATGATTTGGATTTGATTCAGTTTCGCTATAAGGAAATAATGAAAGATGAAGAGATTGCTGCAGATGATATACAAGATGAAGAGATTCAATTTTGTACAGATAAAAAAATGATGTTTGAAAACTTGTATAAAATAGGGGGAATGGCAGCATCTGCATGTACTAAAATGTATCATAAACGATTATTTAAAAATTTACGTTTTAAAGAAGGAATTATTCATGAAGATGAATATATGATAACTGATATATTGGAAAGAGCTAAGAATTGTTTATATGTTAATCGAGAGTTATATTATTATATTATGCGTCCTGGAAGTATTGTGAAGTCTGATTTTACGCCAAAGAAAATGGAAGTGTTTATAGCTATTCAATATCGGAGAGACTATTTGAAAAAGGTTGGTTATCAAGAGCTTTTAGATAAAGAAAATACAAGATATTTTATAACTTTAATGAATTTGTATTGTGATGCTCGAAAAAATAGTTATTATGAAGTATGTAAAAGGATGGAAAACAGATTGAAGCAGTTGTTAGATGAAACGACTATTAATATAGCAGGAAAGATGAAGTTTTTTGAAAAGATATGTAGAGTAAACAAAAGATTTATATATATTTATTATTTTTTAAGAAAAGTGACTAGAAAAATATAGATATAGAGGTAAAAAAATGTTAGTACGAAAATTTAAAAATGCAATTATAAAATTTAATAACTATGTGGAATGTTATAAAAATAGAAAAAAATTGAAAAATACAGATTTTACGATTATATCTAATAATTGTTGGGGGGGAAGAATATATCAGAAATTTGGTATCAAATATTATTCCCCAACAATAGGGCTATTTATCTTGGGACACGATTTTGTGAAATTTTGTTCAGACTTTGAAAATTATTTAAAAAAGGAGCTAGAGTTTATTCCATGGGAAGAGTCTTCTTATTATGCCGAATTAAAGAATAATATCCCTTATCCAATAGCAAAATTAGGGGACATTGAGATATATTTTATGCACTATAAATCAGAACAGGAAGCTAGACAAAAATGGAATAGGCGATTAGAGCGTATAAATTTAGAACATATTCTTTTTAAACTATCACAAAGAGAAATTTGTTCGGAGGAAGATATAGAAAAATTTATAACTCTACCATTAAAATCAAAACTATGTTTTGCTTATGATAAAGTAGACGGAGCTATATATGTTCCAGAATTAAAGGGATTAAAAGGAGATGAATATTCAATTGTAAGTGAACATATTGATGATATATCTATTTTGAACAGTTTGTAAAATAAAATGTGGAGATTAACTATGAATAAAAAAAATAGAGCAGTAGTATTTAATATGATTGCCAATATTCTTTCGTTTGGTGTGAGCATGATAATTAGTTTTTTTCTAACGCCATACATTACAAAAACAGTAGGGACTGAGGCATATGGACTAGTTGGATTGGCAAATAGTTTTATAAATTATATAAACATAATAACAGCAGCTTTGAATTCAATGGCAAGTCGTTTTATTATAATTGAGTTACATAAAAAAGACACAGATAAAGCTAATACATATTTTAGCTCAGTTTTGATTGCTAATACAATTTTTGCTTTTATTATTTTAATTCCAGCTGTTTGGCTGATAGCAAATATTGATATTTTAAATATTAGTTTTAACTTGCTTTGGGATGCTAAAATCACGTTTGCAATTATATTTATCAATTTTGTTATTAGTTTATTGGGTGCATTTTTTGGAATTGTACTATATGCAAAAAACCTTTTGTGGAAGGGAAGTTTTAGAACATTAGAGTCAAATATTCTTAGAGTATTATTAATTTTTGTGTTTTTTACAATTTTTAGTGGGAAAATATATTTTGTTGTATTAGCGACATTTATAACAGGACTTTACTGTATTGGATTTAATATTTATTATACTAAAAAATATACACCTGAATTAAAAGTAAGTAGACGCTTCTTTTCACTTAAAGCTATAAAGACTCTAATTAGTGCAGGAATTTGGAATTCAGTTACTAAATTGAGCCAAATTTTACTTGATGGATTAGATTTGTTGTTAAGTAATTTGTTTATTAATGGAATCATGACAGGAAATGTATCAATAGCAAAAACAATTCCAAGCTTATATACTTCGGTAGTAGCACTTCTTTCAGATTCATTTTATCCGGAGTTTTTAGAATATTATTCAAAAGGAATGAAAGAGGAGTTGATGAAGTCAATAAAAAAATCTATTAATGTGTTGTCTGCCATATCTGGTATATGCTTGTCAATGTTAATTATTTATGCTAAAGATTTTTATTATCTTTGGTTACCAGATAATAATGCAATATTGTTGCAAAGATTAACGATAATAAGTACTGGAACTGTTTTGATTAGTGGATGTATTTATTCTCTATATAGCATTTTTAGTTTAACTAATCAAGTGAAAAAAAATTCAATAGCCTTATTAGTTACCGGAATTCTTAGTATTATAACAACATTTTTTTGCTTGAGATATACGAATCTTGGTATATATGCAATTGTAGGTATTAGTTCCCTCTATGGAATTATAAGAAATTTAACATTTACTCCAATTTATGCAGCAAAATGCTTAAAAATTGGTACATTTACATTTTATCCAGTGATTTTAAAGAATTTATTGAACATAGGGGTCTTGATGTTAGTTGATATGGGAGTGAAGCAACTCATTCCACCTAGTTCATGGGGGATGTTGATTGTGAATGGAATAATTGATCTTTTGATTGGAAGTCTCATTACATTGTTGGTAATGTTTAATAAAGAACAACGTAAACAGATTTTTGATAAAATCGCAAGAATACAAAAAAGAAGGAGTGATGAAAGTGGAAGCAAGTAATAAGCATGCTTATCTTATTATGGCACATAATAATTTTGATTTACTAAGTCTGCTACTACAATTAATTGATGATGCCCGTAATGATATATATATACATATTGACAAAAAAGTAAAAGATTTTGATGTAAAAAAATATGAAAATATGTGTACATATTCAAAAGTATATTTTACATCCGAGCGAATAGATGTAAAATGGGGAGGAAGTTCTCAAGTTTGGACAGAATTAGTCTTGTATAAAGAGGCAATTAAACATGAATATAAATATTATCATTTAATTTCAGGAGTCGATTTGCCATTGAAATCTCAAAATGAGATACATGATTTTTTTGAAAGACATAATCATAAAGAATTTATTTATTATGCTGACAAAACGACACATTGGGATTATGAAAGGTTAAGTCGTTATCATTTTCCTAAAAAGTGGAACAAAAAAATTACTGCTAAATTGTACGGTTTACAAAATAAATTAAAAATTGACCGTATAAAAAAGTACAATATGGAATTTAAAAAAGGAGCTAATTGGTGTTCTTTAACATATGAGGCGGTAAAATATCTTGTAGGAAAAGAAAAATTTATTCATCAAATCTGTAGAGCAACTAGTTGTGCCGATGAATGCTATAAACAATATTTACTGTGTAATTCGGATTTCTTTAAGGATAGAATCTTTTTAAATGAAAAGGGAAAACCAGACGATTTAAGAGAAATAGATTGGACAAATTGTGTTAATTCACCACACATATATACTATGGAAGATTTGGAAAAATTAAAAAATTCAAATAAAATATTTGCAAGAAAGTTTGATGAAAAAGTTGATTCGGAAATCATCCGACAAATAGTGTTGGAAATAAAAAGTAAAGGATAAGTTATGAAAGTAGGAATTGTAACAGTATATGAATCGATAACAAATTTAGGATCATTTTTACAAGCGTATGCATTGAAATCTGTGTTAGAGGCAATGGGGCATGAAGTATATGTTATTCAAAATATGTCTAAATGGAAAAGCGTGCGAAAATGTATTATGAAAATTAATCCGAAGCGAGAATTTTTTTTGAGAATTAAAAAATCAAAATATTTTTTAGATGATATGAAAAAACTAAAGTTGTTGCCAAAAGAAAAAATGCAATTAGAAAAATTAGATTGTATTATTTATGGTAGTGACGAAATATGGAATTTAGATAATCCATATTTTCAAGAAGGATTATTTTGGGGAGAAGGCGCAGAAAAATTATCAAAAATTGCCTATGCAGTTAGTATGGGAGCAATGTCTGAAGAAACATTTCAAAGATATAAGAAAAGAAGGCTAGATGTTTGTCAATTTGATAAAATCATGGTAAGAGATGAGCACACACACACAATTTTAAAAGGATGCAATATAGAGAATATAGAAGAGGTTTGTGATCCGACATTATTGTTATCTTTATCAAAAATGAAGGAAGACGTAAAAACTCCAAAAGAGAAATATTTGCTAGTATATACATATGGTGTTGATAAGAATATGATAGACCAGATAAAAAAATTTGCTGAGAATGAACATTTGAAAATAGTGTCAGTGTGTTTTTGGCATTCATGGGCTGATGAGGTAATTGAATGTTCAGCATTACAATTTAGTAGATTGATTTCAGGGGCAGCATATGTATTTACGAGTACTTTTCATGGAGCAATTTTTACTTTGTTAAATCATAAACAGTGTTGTATTTTACCATATCGGGAGAAAGTAAAAGATATTGTTGTTAAATTGGGGGAAGAAAAATATTTGATTTCGGAAACATGCGATCAAAAAGCATTTAAAGAAACTATGGAACAAAAATTTGATTCAGAGAGGTTTGAAATAGATTTAATGAAAATCAAAAGTGAGTCAATAGAAAAATTAGAAGGTGCATTACAATGTTTGGGAAAATAAAACAATGGTTATATAAAAATACTGAATTTGGAAAGACAAGATATTTGAATTATTTGTATAAATATGATATGAAGCAGTTTTTTCAATATTCTTGTATGAATGAAAGTAATATAGAGAATATAACTGCAGAGATAAGGATACTTTCTCACACGATAGAAAAGGGAATGTCTTTACCAAACTGTAGAGTAGGTTTTGGAAAAGAGAAAATTATTAGATTGATAAATTTGTGTCAAAAATATGAGGAACAGAATCACAAGAAAGATATGGAAGTAATCGGTTTAGCAAAATCTACAATAAGTGCGTATGAAAAATTTCAAAGAAAGTGTGGGGTAGAAACTGATTTTATTCCAAAGGAATACAAGAATATTGAAGAAAATAGTGCAGGAATTCTATTGGTTGATGCAAAGAAAAACTTTGATTTTGCCCAAATAGCTTACAGTAGACATAGTTGTCGATATTATTCTGAGAAGAAAGTTGAGGCGGCCATTCTTGAAAAGATTGTAGAATTAGCACAAACGGCTCCGAGTGCTTGCAATAGACAAGCTATTCATACATTTGCGTGCACGAATGCAGAAAAGCAGAAAAAAATAATGGAAATGCATGGCGGTGTGAGAGGGTTTGGAAAACCTGGAGTGATTTTTGCAGTAACAGGAGATTTAGGATTGTATTTAAATGAGTTTGAAAGAAATGTGGTTTTTGTAGACGGTGGTATTTTTGTAATGAATTTGCTTTATTCGTTAGAAAATTTTGGATTAGTAGGATGTCCAATAATATGGGGAGCGGAGCCGGATATGGATACTAAGCTTCGTGAAATTTTAAACATTCCTAGTTCTCACAAAGTAGTTTCGCTAATAATGGCTGGCTATGTACCAGAGCAACGATACAAAGTGGCTGTTTCGCCAAGACGCAATGTTCAAACGATTTTAAAAGTGGAGGAATAAAAAATGGGGGTAATGACATCTATTAACCAGATGATTTTGGATAAACAAAAACTTTATGATGAATATAAAAATACTAAAAAAGTTTATAAATATAGAAATGAAATTATTCTCAGTGATTTCTCGAGAAATACTAGTCAAGAGGATGTTAATCTTCACTATTGGAAATTAAATTCTAATCAAGAAAATTTAGGGGATTATCTTTCGAAAATTATAGTTGATTATTTTAAACCACAAAAAGAATACAGGGGGGGGATAAGCACCTTTATGCAGTAGGTTCTATTTTGGGGTTTGGATGTCAAAAGGCTACTGTTTGGGGAAGTGGTCTTTTAGCACCATACAGGTTATATTTAAAACGCTTAAAATTAGCGGAATTAGATATAAGAAGTGTTAGGGGACCAAGGACTAGAAATGTTTTAATAGAAATGGGAATAAAATGTCCAGAGATATATGGAGATCCAGCTGTTTTGATGCCCTATATTTACAAGCCTGAAAATTTGCAAAAAAAGTATGAAATATCTTTGATTACTCATTTTTCAGATGATTCACTTTATGATAATTATAATAGAATAAACATGTCAACAACGGATTATAAATTTGTAATCAATGAGATTGTAAAATCGAAGTTAGTTATTAGCTCTTCCTTACATGGGATTATTTTAGCGGAAACATATGGGATACCTGCTATTTTGTTAAACAGTGGAGGAGATTTGTTCAAATATATGGATTGGTATGAAAGTACGGGACGAAATGATGTGAAAGTAGTCGACAATATAGAAAAAGCATTGAATATGGAACCGATGAGATTGCCAAAATTAGAAGAAATGCAAGAGAAGGTCTTAAAAGCATTTCCAAAAGATTTATGGGAATGATAGACAGCGTACACATGAAGCACTTTTACAGCTTAGATTTCTCTGCACATCTGACAAGGGTTTTGTGTGGTGTTATGAAAAAGGAAATACTATTTTAGAAGTGCATAGTCGAATTGTTTCTCAAAAAGTAGGAAGAGGGGTAGATACGGAGCAGTACTATTTAGATGCTATTTCTCATACAGAAAAGGTTCGGGGAGAATACACACTGTGTTTTATTAAAGAGTATCATCTTGTATATTTATTTGTACATGCAGCGAAGCATTTTCAATATGCAGGATATGGATTGCGTGGACAGTTGGATTTTGCATTGTTTATAGAGAAATATGGAAATGAATTGGACTGGGATTACATTTGGCAGGAACTAGAGAAGTTGGGACTATCTGCGTTTGCAAGAGCAACTTTGACTTTGTGCAAAGAGTGGTTTGGTACGAAAATAGACTTTCTTCCAGTGCAAATGGAGGCAGAGAACTATGAAAAAATGAAGGAGATTATTTTTGCGGGAGGGGTGTATGGCTATTGTGGCAGAAACATGGAGGCATCCCAAGTGCGTAATCAGTTGTAGGGAGCAGAGAAATCAGATTTAAAAACACTGAAATGGAAAGCGATGATAAAGATGATTTTTCCAGATCGACAGTATATGAGAATGTACTTAAAGAATGTCGAGAAGCACCCGTCACTTCTGCCGGCAGCGTGGGTAATCCGCTGGTACCAGGCTATATTTAAAAGAGGAAGCAGAAATACACAGAGAATGAAGCAGTTTCTGTCAGTGGATGAAGGGGTTCGAGAAGAATACACACTTTTGAAAGAACTTGATCTACTTCAATAGTGAATGCATAGAAGATGAGGGGAAGGAAACATATGGGTAGATTTTTTTGGGATATAAAGAAATATTATAAATATGCCATTTACTCTGGCAGAGCGGGATTGAAGGCAGAGGTGGCAAATTCACGCTTGAGTTGGCTCTGGTGGATTTTAGATCCTCTGTTATTTATGATCATATATTGGTTCCTGTCGCAGATTGTTTTTGGGCAAAGAACAAGATATTATATGGCCTTTGTATTTATCGGATTAAATATGTGGGATTTTTTTCAGAAGAGTATCGTGACCAATGTAAGAGTTGTGACGAATAACAGTTCGATTGTAACGAAAGTCTATCTGCCGAAATTCATTCTCGTTTTGATTGAGATGTTTAAATACGGATTTCGAATGGCGATTGCATTTGGATTGGTAGGTGTGATGATGATACTGTATCGTGTCAGAATCACTTGGAAGATTTTATTTGTGCTCCCCATTTTCTTTACACTATTTCTGCTTGTATTTGGAATCTCCTGTATAGTGGCGCATTTTGGTGTATTTATCGAGGATCTGCAAAATGTGGCAGCAGTAGGGATGCGGCTTTTATTTTATATATCAGGAGTATTTTATGAAATTGAACCAAAGCTGAAAGGAATCAGCCGGATTCCGGGAATGCTTGCGGACATTATGATACAGTGGAATCCGATTTCTTTTTTGATTACGCAATGTCGTGAAGCACTGATTTATGCAGGAAATATAAATCTGACGATGCTGTGCTTTTGGATGGCTGTCGGATTTCTATTATCTGCAATCGGTGTTTTTTTAATCTATAAATATGAGAAAGATTATGTGAAGGTGATTTGATGGACGATAGAAAAAATGCAATTGAGGTGGAGGACGTTCATCTTTCTTATCAGTGCCTCCAGGCTTTTCCTCTGCGGAAGAGTATTTTTAGTTTGAAAAAGAGTAAGGTAGAAAAATATGAGGCGCTCCGCGGTATTTCTTTTGGAGTTAAAAAAGGAGAGATTGTGGGGGTGATTGGAAGAAATGGGAGTGGAAAATCTACTTTGCTAAAAGCAATTGCAGGAATTTTTGCACCAGATCAGGGAACAATCACACTTGCAACCCCATCTGTTTCGCTTTTGTCTATTGGAGTAGGATTTCAGCGTAAACTGACAGGGCGTGAAAATGTGATGCTTTCTGGAATGTTGCTGGGCTTTAGTGAGCAGCAGATTTTGGAAAAGATGGATGAAATCATAGAATTTGCAGAAATTGGTTCTTTCATCGACCGCCCGGTGAAGACGTACTCAAGCGGAATGTTTTCCAAACTGGCATTTTCCATTACTGCAGTTCTGGAGACAGATATTATGCTGATCGATGAAATCCTGAGTGTAGGAGATACCAAATTTAAGAAAAAAAGTTATGAGAAGATGAAAGAACTGATTTTTGATAAGAATCGAACGGTAATGATCGTCTCTCATAATCCAGATACTGTTAGACAACTCTGTACAAGTGTATTGTGGATCCACGAAGGAAAGGTTAGGATGCAGGGAGATGTGGAGACTGTGTTGGAGGCATATGAGGGGGAAACATAAGGATTTTCAATTGCGTAACAGCACAGAATCTGCTATGATGAATTCATAGAATTCCTCTGTCAAATGGAGGAGTATCATGAGAAGAAAACATCGTTTAAGGGAACTTACGATCAAAGATAATTTCATGTTTGGTGCAGTGATGATGGATGAAAGTAACTGCAAGGGACTTTTAGAAAGAGTGCTGGAGATACCGATTGATTGGGTGGAAGTCAGCCGGGAGAAGAGTATCGTATATCATCCGGAATACAAAGGTGTCCGGTTGGATGTCTATGCGAAAGATGAGTGCCAAAGCCATTATAATGTAGAGATGCAGGTGAAAAGAAAGGCAGCGCTCGGGAAGCGAAGTCGTTACTATCAGAGTCAGATGGATATGGAACTATTACTATCAGGAGAAGACTATTTAGAGCTTCCGGATACTTACGTCATTTTCATCTGTGATTTCGATCCATTTGAAGAAGGGAAATACCGGTATACCTTTAAGATGAATTGCAAGGAGTCCGGGAAGACGAATCTGGAAGATGGAAGGACTATCGTATTTTTAAACACACATGGAAAGAATGAAAGTGAAGTTCCAAAAGAACTGGTAACATTTCTAAAGTATGTAAAGGCAGACCTTGCAGGAAGTGAGGAAGCATTTGATGATTCCTACGTGGAACAGCTGCAGAATTTTATCCGCAAGATCAAGGGAAGCCGGGAAATGGAGGAGCGCTTTATGATTTTTGAAGAGATGTTAAAAGAAGAGCGTGAAGAGGGACGTGAAGAAGGACGAAGTGTTTTGAAAGAAACCCTGCTTTTGTGTTTGCAAAGTTTCGGAGACATTCCGGATGAGGTTTTGGAGCAGATTCAGGCCCAGCAGGATATGGAAGTGTTGAAGAATTGGATGCAGACAGCCTTTCAGTCAAAGACGTTGGAAGAGTTTGTACAGAAGATGTAAGAAAAATCTATTTCTGATCGATGATCAGATCT
>OLOY01000558.1_pt1 | contig 24512 bp, 17 predicted proteins | sample 1672771 | NCBI WGS metagenome assembly OLOY01 (sample SAMEA3136722, study PRJEB25190) | human gut metagenome
CATGACTGATATGACATATAATTTGTGCTAAAAAATGCTATTTTTAGCTTGAATATAAGCGTTATTTTTGCTATAATTCCCTGTGTAGGGAATAATTTTAAAAGTAAAATATTTTACCCTATAAAATTATTTAATGGAGGTCGTGTCTCAGCACTCAATTCTAATTACCAACAGATAGGATTTGAAAGGTCCATATCGTTAAAAGTAATCAGGTATTGATGATTAGGCACTAATTTTTTTATGAAAAGGGAAGATAAAATGAAAAAGAATAGGAATATTAAAATTTTCTCATTTGTCCTTTGTTTAGTGGCCATGCTTTTCGCTTTAGGTCTGAATCGCACTTCAGCAGAAACTCCTGGAGTGACAGTAAGCGGAAAATTGGTCGATACAATCAAAAATATCAAAGTTACCAATAATGAAGGTGGCAACCTTGATTGGGAATTAGGACAATGGGCAACATTTCGTATCAATGCTGATTTCGACTTAGCTGGTAAGAATGTCAAAAAAGGTGATACGACTGATCTCACCGTTCCAGATGCTTTGATCATTACGTCGCAAAGTTTTGAAATTCGTGATGTCAATACGAATGAGGTCATTGCCCACGCAACGGTTGACAAAGACAATAAGAAATTGTCATTGACTTACACTGACTATGTCGAAAAACACTCAGATACCCAGGGATCCTTCTTCTTCTATGCGCGGATCGACTTTAAGAAACACCCTCAACAAGGGGAAGTCCCTGTTGAAATTACCGTCAATGGAGAAACCAAGATCGGCGGGAAGGTTACCTTTAAAGGAGTCGGAGACGGTAACCCAACTCCATTATCAAAAACTAGTTGGGTGAATGACAACGACCATAAAACAGTCACCTATACTATTTCTGTTAATAAAAGTAAACAAAATATCAAAGAAGTCACTATTGAAGATCATTTGAGATTTACAAATGCTTCCTATGTAAAAGACAGCATCAAAGTCATCAAAGGGAAGTTCTCATTTGAAGCAGGTGAATGGGTCTTTTCAAATCGTGTTGATGTAACGGATCAACACCCTGTTACCATCAGTGAAGATGGTCAATCTTTTGTTGTCAATCTGGGGGACATTAGCGAAAACGATCAATATCGGATTGATTATGATGTTCGCTTAAATTACGAGCCTGTAGACGGGGAACTTCTTAAAAACGATGCTACCCTTAAAGGAAAGCAGTTTGAAACAAAAGATGTGACAAACACAGCCGCTGTCCAAGTCGCAGGAGGATCTGGTGTCGGTTATGTCTTTACAATTCATGTCCACAAGGTAAACGATGAAAGTCAGCCACTTGCTGGAGCTAAGTTTAAAATCGTTCGTCAAGCCAACAACCAAGTGATTGGGGAATACGTTACAGATGAGAACGGAGATATTACGGTTAATGCGCTCTTAAAAGATAAATACATCTTAACAGAAACCGAGGCCCCTGCGGGTTATACGATCAAGGAGGCTGACACCGTCGTAAATGCTGAAGATTTTGGTAAGGATCATAAGGTTACGAAGACGATCGTCAATCCAAAAGAACAGACAACGACTACGACAACCACTACAACTACTACTACGACAACAACCTCTACAACGACTCAAGAGCCAACAACAACTACGACGACAACTCAAGAGCCGACTACGACGACAACAACTGAGGAACCTACTCCTACTACCACTACAACAACTCCAGAGTCAACAACAACTTCAACGACAACTGAAGAACCTACTACTACAACAACAACGACTCAAGAGCCAACAACTACAACAACGACGACAGAAGGTCCAAAACCTACGCCGACAACCACTACAACTACAACGACGACTACAACTACGTCTGAAAAACCAGGGCCTACGACGACTACGACAACCACTCCAGAGGGGCCAACAACGAATACGACCAAACCTGGCAACCCAGGTGATTCTGGCACCACAACTTCAAACGGAGGTCGCAAGACATTCCTGCCAAAAACAGGTGAAGCAGTCGCTACTGGTGTCATCTTGATCGGTGTTGCTATCCTATCAGGAGCCGTCATCTTGAAACGCAAGATTTCTAATAACTAATCGTTTGCATTGCGGATCATATAAAAAAGGATCGCATCCCATTGGATGCGATCCTTTTTTGTGTTGATCACAGTTTTTGATACTCTCACACCTTATTGTCCTTCATTACTTCTGCTTCGTCTCATTTGAATGACGAGGTAAGCAACAGAAACAATAGATAGCAAGGCACCCAGGATCACGCCTTTTTGTCTAAAGACGAATTCAACCTTATGATTTCCCTTTGAGATTGGGAAGGATAAGAATGCATTCCATGCTTTTTCGGTTTTGACAAACTTCCCATCCACTTTCACTTTCCAGCCATCGCTGTATGGAATGGAAGTCATCATATAGTTACTATCATCTGTGATAGACACATCGCCAACAATATGGGTATTTGAAAACTTGGTTACTTGTAAACCTTGTTTCTTCCGGTTTTCTAATACCTGTTGAATCTGATCAACGTCGGCGCGATAAACACCTGCATTGCTCATATCGATGTGATCTGTTCTAAATCTAAATTCAATAACGGTTTCTTGGTTTTCAGTTTGATCTGTCAACTGCCAAATTTGTCTTTGCGTAAAAATTTTAGCATTGAGCAACCATTTATTATTGAGTAAAACCGAGTAATCTTGGTTTTGGATCAAAGATACAGGAGTAAAGAAATAATAGGTGTAATTGGTACGCGGAGTGACCTTATAACGAATAATGGCATCTTTTGATGAATCCGCTCTCTTATAGATGGCTTCTCCCGTTTCCTTATTGACCTTTTCTTCAATCACATTTTCGGTCTCGATCGAGCTAAACGCCAAAGGTTTAAAGTACTCAACGGTATCATTATTGGCCTTTTGATGCCCCTCCATGGAGTTCAAAATGATATTCTGGTTAGCAAAGGCATTATTGGCACCAAATTGAATATTTCTTACCAGACTGTTAGTCCCGTATGCAAGTAGGAAGGAATTTGGATTCTTATAGACGACATAACGCTTGTCCTCATAGACCTTGTCTGTGAAATAGCGATGCAGATCAAAGCGGTCTGTAAATCGATAAAAATACATCTTATCTGGATTGGCTTCAATCTCTTTGGGATCAAAATCCTTGGCACTCATAAAGTAACGAACACCATATAATGCATCTGTCAAAGGTGTCCCATTTGAATATTGAGTCGCCGCATTGACACCCAGATCTCCCATGAAAGCAAAGTGATCCATGGTGCTACGTTCCAAACTCGAGCTAAAGGTACTTAGACCCGGATAGGACACCAAAGAAGGAACTGTTCTGGAATAAGCAAAATCTGTGGCAATCCGATAGAATTTTTGATCTGCATTTTCTTGGATATTGTCTGTCACGCGCTTGACCGAAACGGTCGCATCTGCAAACTTGTGCACATCATCATACCCAAATGTTACTTGGGACAAATAGGCATTATAGCCAAACTCAAAGATTGTGAGCACAGATACGACAATCATGGATAAACGTGAGATCTTAAAGTTTAGGATAAAGAGAATGCTCAGGTAGAGCATCGCTGTAATCCCCACTTGCGACAAGAGATAGCCTGTCTTTAATAAGACAGTAGCTAGCACTAAGATGACCGCTGCTAGAGCCATTCGAATCATTTTTTCCAATTGGCTCTTCTGAGATTTTTCCCAATACGCATAGAAGATGAAGCAGGTCACCGCTGCTATTCCCAGAACACTTAGAATAGAGAACTTAGAGAGGAAACGGCTGATCGCTTGCGGTTGAGTCTTTGAGATAAAACTATACTGATGGAAATAGAGATAAACTACCGACAAGAGCAAGCCCAAACCGATGATGCAGTTGGTTCGTTTGGAAATAACGATCTTCTGCTTCATCGCTTGATAAGCTAGGACTAGCATAAAGAATGAAAACAGCCAAGAAAAACGGAAGAAGAAACCGGCTGGGTTTTGTCCCATATGCCATATCTTACTGACAAATTCATTGACAAAGGAAATCAGGAAAATAAGGGTAACAATCCCTGCAGCCCATTTTTTGGCTTTTCCAACTTTTTGCGATAGGAAATAAAAGATAAAACCAAGAAAGCCGAGCGCTCCAATATAAATATTGGGAAGGTTGGGACCCGCTGACCATCCTGAGGTTGTATCAAAGCCACCAACAACCAACTTAGAAAGAATATCTAAGGGGTTAATTTGGAAGGCAAATGAGAAGCTCATGCCTCCGCCAACTTGCCCCTTACTTTCAATCAGGTTGAAAAATACAGGTAAGAGCAAGACTGAGGCTGTCGCAATCCCAATAATCGAATAGATCACTGCTTGTAGTAAAGGGATACTAAAGTTTTTAATTTTTGTCTTCAGATCTCCCTCAATCAGCAGTCTTGGTGATACATAGTAGCAGGCATACAGAGCGATGAAAATGGAGATCATATAGCCCATGTAAAACTGAAGCAAGACCGTCAATCCCAGAGCAAAAGCATAGCGATAAGGAGATTTCCCATCTAATAATTCTTCCAAATACACAATCACAATTGGCAGCATGATCATGGCATCATAGAAGATGACGTTCATCTGATAGGAAACCAACATCCCTGACAAGGCATAGGCTGTCGAGAATAATGGAACCAACCATTTTCTAGATTCTAATCCTTTGTAGCGCTTGATTAAAAGGAAAGCAAAGGATAGACCGATTGCCCCGTAGCGGAGCCAAATAGTTAAAAATACTGCTGCCCCAAAATATTTGAGGGGAGCTAGAATGTAGATGATGTTGAAGGGGCTCATTAAATAGTAGCCGAGCACACCGATCATATCTCCACCAAGAGACTTGGTGAAAGAATAACTCAAACTAGATAGATCCCCCGTCAAGATGGCATTTTTTAGCAAGCCAAAGAAACTGATATATTGCTGTCCAAAGTCAACAGCCATCAGACTCTTACTTCCAAAAGGGTACATCCCTATAACGGCCCACACAACCAGCATAATGGTCATTGGGAGCAGGGCACTTGCAGCATAGAGAACTTTCTTTGGATGTTTTTTCCAAAACTCTTGCCAACGCATGAACCAGATTAACATGTTTTCTCCTATCTTCTTTAGCCGATATGATTTTTCTTCGCTTGTTCGATATTGGTCTCTTCAATGATGAAATGAGGACGACGCTTCACTTCGTAATAGATCTTGCCAATATACTCTCCAAGAATTCCGATGAAGATGAGTTGCACTCCGCTAAATAATATAATAGCCGCAATCGTTGTGAAATAACCACTCACATAATTCCCAGCAGCGAAGATATATTTCATCAACTCAAAAACTAGATATAAAAGAGCCAGCCCTAAACAGATGAAACCGAATTGAATACAAACACGGAGAGGACGGTCATTAAAAGAAATAATTCCTTGAATCGCATAATTCAAAGATTTCTTAAAACCAAACTTGCTCTTTCCAGCCTTACGGGTTTCATTCTTATAAGGAATTACTTTCTCTTTAAAACCAATCCATTCATACAAACCTTTATTAAAGCGATTGTACTCTGGCATTGACACAAAGGCTTCCATGGCTTTTCGGCTAAGCAGTCTTAATTCAGATTTTCCATCTGTTAGATGCACATCCATGGAACGATTTGACAAGAAGTAAAACAAACGTGCAAAGGAACTTCCTACAAAAGATTCTCCTTCACGAGTTCGTTGGCCACTAACAATATCATAGCCCTCATTATAAGCTTCTAAGAATAAGGGAATCAAGTATGGTGGATGCTGGAGATCCCCGTCCATGACCATCACCGCATCCCCGCTGGCATATTTAAAACCAGCCAAGATACCGCTCTCTCGTCCAAAATTTCGACTGAAACGGATATATTTGATGCGGTCGTTTTCTCTTGCAAATTCTTCAATTAACTCAAAGGTCTTGTCACTACTTCCATCATCGATGTAGAGGATTTCATAATCAGAGAGCTCTTTCCCTAGCATTTGCTCAAGCTGATTAGAAATTTCACGATGGGTTTGAGGAAGTACCAGCTCCTCATTCAAGAGGGTTATTAAGATTGATAATTTCATCCCTTTTCTCCATAATACATTCCCAAAAAAGAGAGAGCTCATGCTCTCCCCTTATGTAGAAACTCATTGTTTATTTAATAGACAATTTTCGTTTCAATACGACTGCACCTGCTAACACAAAGGCTCCTGAGAATACAAATCCAGTTGCTGCAACTTCACCTGTATTAGGAAGAAGCGCTTTACGCCCTCCTCCATTGTTTCCACCTTTTGGTCCTGGTTTTCCAGTTGTGGTCGTCGTGGTTGATTCTTCACTTCCTGGAGTCACCGGTTTCTCTGGTGTTGTCGTGGTGGTTGTTGTCGGCTCTTCTGTTGTTGTGGTTGTAGTTGTTGTTGGCTCTACAGTAGTCGTCGTAGTCGTTGACTCTCCTGTTGTTGTGGTTGAAGTAGTCGTTGACTCTCCTGTTGTTGTGGTTGTAGTAGTCGTCGGCTCTTCTGTTGTTGTAGTTGAAGTAGTCGTCGGCTCTTCTGTTGTCGTGGTTGAAGTAGTCGTTGGCTCTTCTGTTGTCGTAGTTGTAGTAGTCGTCGGCTCTTCTGTTGTCGTGGTTGTAGTAGTCGTCGGCTCTTCTGTTGTCGTAGTTGTAGTAGTCGTCGGCTCTGCAGTAGTCGTTGTGGTTGTCGTTGGCTCTGCAGTAGTCGTTGTGGTTGTCGTTGGCTCTGCAGTAGTCGTTGTAGTGGTTGTTGGCTCTGCAGTTGTTGTTGTCGTTGTGGTTGGCTCTGCAGTAGTCGTTGTTGTTGTTGTTGTCGTTGGCTCTTCTGTTGTTGTTGAAGTAGTTGTTGTTGGCTCTTCTGTTGTTGTTGAAGTAGTCGTTGTTGGCTCTTCTGTTGTTGTTGTTGAAGTAGTCGTTGTTGTTGTTGTTGTTGTAGTTGTTGTTGTAGTTGTTGTAGTCTTTTGGTCTACAATAGTTTTAGCAACTGGAGCTTTTGGTGTTGTGAATTCACCAGCTTCAACTACAGTATCAGCTGCCAACTCATAACCTTCTGGAGCTTTGATTTCTTTGATGATGTATTTGTCACGCAAGATGTTCTTAACAGTGAACTCACCATTAGCATCTGTATCAAACTCACCGATGATATCTTGGTTAGTTGCACGGATAACTTGGAATTTCGCACCTTTAAGTGGAGCACCGTTTTCGTCTACTTTTTTCACTTGAATGCTAAATTCGTAACCGACACCTTCACCACCAGCGATTTGGATGTTTACTTTACTATTTGAAGGGTACTCCTCTTTGTTATCACCTTTGATTGTCGCTGTATTCTTAATTTGTTCGCCGTCAACAGTTTCATAGTTAGCAACTGCTTCATATTCTACTGCAAAGTGATCGTTAGCAGAAATATTACCAAAGTCAATAGAGAATGACTTATCTGTTGCATTTACTGTATAGTTAGCAGTAACGTCTTGTTTATTTGTAAGCGTCCATTTACCACCACTGTATACCCAAGTACCTTTGAAGATTTTGAAACTGCCAGCTTTGTAGGTAACCCCTGCTGATGCTATTGAATCTGAAAGGACTGCATTGTTGATTGCTTCGTTAGTTCTGTTTACAGAGATACGGAATCCAAGGTTTTTGTGATCTCCATTATCCCAACCAGATTTGATGATTGTGTAACGTTTACCTTCACCAACTGTTGTACTTGTTACTTTACCGTTGAATTTTACATTACCGTTAACAGAAACCTTAACAGGAACTTCACCATCATTTGGGAATTTATCTTTGTTAACACCAGCGTAGAAGAAGAATGAACCTGAAACGTCATTTTTCGTTTGAGCGAAATCTGTGAATGTCAAGACAATCTTACCAGTTTTTGCATCAACTTTTGCATCGGCAATCTTTTTACCAGTGATTGTATCGTTGATTTCAAAATCCTGAGACTTGATATCGATTGGTCCATCGATAGTGACTTCAGTTGTATCCCCTGCTTTAACATTTTTTCCTTCTAAAGCAAATTTTGCATTCAGACGGAAAGTGTCATAACGACCTAGACCGGTTGCTAATTCTTCACCTTTGCTATTTTGGATCTTGATCTCCGTGATGACATCGACTTTTTTAGACGTTTCCGCCTGTACAGTTTTAGAAAAAAGTGTCAATGACACAATCAATAGCGAACAAACTATTGACAAATAAACTGCTAACTTTTTCATTTTTTCTCCCTTTCTAGGCTGATTTTTTATAAATCAACGCATATAATATAGCAAAACATAGTGAGAAAGTCAAGATTATTGAACAAAAAATCCATCTTTTGTATATTTAAGGGCTATTTGGCTTCTGAATTTTTCTAAGTAACTCTTCCTCTTTCAAACAGTTATTTTTCCAAAATCAACACATCTTTTGTAGATAAGTTGCTTTCTTTATACCCTGATTCTTTATAGAGATTTAGAGTGGCTGTTTCAGAATAGCCATTTTTTTCCTCTTGAATTTCCCTTGGAACTACCACTATGTCAATCTTAGAATCAAGCTTTTTGTCATTATGGTAGAAAATATCATACAATTTTTCATGGCTGCGAAGACTCGGCGTATAGCCACCTGCTGCTAAGACTGCTTTATCTTTAGGGATAGCCTGCAGGGTCTTTTCGAGCCCATCAAAATAGTCTTTGCGTGTTTGATAGTATTGGATTTCAAAATTCCAATTATGCGTGAAACTATATAGAATGGCGCTTGAAAAAATGATGGAAGAAGCTAGTAGAGCCACCAATACATTATCTGATGCCAACTGATTCTTGCTTAATTGATCGATAGACAATAAAGCCATCAAAAACAGAAGCGTGACCGAACCATAGCTATACTGAAAACCAATATCATATTGGTAAGGCCAATCCATCAATAAATTAATGAGAAAAAGGGGCAACATCAGAAAATAGGTAGACCAACGTCGCTGAATCAGTGGTAAAAAGCTAAAAGGAAATAGGACCAAAAAGAGGTAACCAAGTCGTTTCGCTGTAAATAGACTTCCCAAAACATAAAGCGGATTTAGGACTACATTTTTCACAACCATCAGGAGGCCGTTTTCGCCACTTAATAATAGATTATTGTATCGAGAAACCATAGCTCCCTCGCCATATCTTGCTAAGAGGAACATGGCAAGTGCAAAATAAAGTATTGGCAAGGCAAACAGGCTGAGATACAACCACTTTTTAAACTTGGCCTCGAAGGTAAAACGATGTTGAAAAGCAAAATAAAGTCCTAAGGACAGCACGTAGACAAAGGCATCCTCTTTCACAAAGAGAAGCAATAAGGTGAACAAGATAGTTCTTCCACGCCACTGAGAAATCAGGCTGTAGAACAACCAAAGTATCAATGGAGGCAAAAAACAATTTTCATGCAAATGGAATCCACCACTCGTTGTCATGACCGGAGTCACAAAAAAGAGGGCAAGCACGAGCGGCGTCATGACTTTTGGCAATTGTATTTTCTTTAGGATCAAACAAAGCGGGATAACTGCAGAAAAGACAATCACTGTTTGAGCGATATCCAATGTTTCCACATAAGGAAATAGCATATAAAAGGGCAAGATCAAATAATAAATCGGAGAAATATGGACTCCGAAATGCGATAAGGCCCTATCTCTTTCGAGGGTGGTAACTTGTGAAAAATCATGTCTCATTCTCTCAAACATCTGTGAAAAGATTCCAATATCAAAGGAAGAGACCGCATTGGCTTTAATCTTATAATAGGCAACAATCGATAGATAGAGCACATAGAAAATACCACCGATTATTGTCACCACTGTGAGTCTTCGAACCCAGGTTTCATTAACTTTAGCCAAAGAAACCTTGGAGAGAAGAAAACCGATCAGGACGGCAACGAGGACAGCTACTAATACTGGCCAAATCAAAGTGGGTAACTTCGATTCAGAAATCGTAAACGTAAAGATTCCCAGTTCCTTATCTTGAAGATTGGCACTGGTTTGTAGCAACAATTTCGGAAAAGACAAGACATCTACCGCTAAGAAGATATAAGCGATTGTTTCTTTTCCTAAATAAAAATATAGAAACAAGACCAGTGAAAGCAAAACTAAGCCCAATGACATAAAGAGGCTCGGACTTTTCAGAATAGAAATAAATAGAATACCTGCCACGAACCAGAGATTCAATTTTTGTATGCAGATATACTTCTTGCTCTCCGTCAAAAACCAGAGAATAGGATAACTAATGAGCAAAGCAAGGACTGTATGGCCCCATCCCACTTTACCCAGTTCTAGAAACAATTCCTTTGTTGAAAAACTCAATAGATTGACCATCATGGCCACAAAATAAGAACCTAGAAGCAACCATAAATAGTTAAGGTTCATTGTCTTAGCAAGTTTCATTTCTATCAATACCTCCCAATAGTAGTTCCTATTCTAGCACAAAACCCTTACTATTTCTAGATAGTAATAACCATACCAAAAGAAAGGTTGATACCAATTCAACCTCTCTTTTTCTTATAATTCCTGTAATAAATAACGGAAGAGTTCTAAATTCCCTTTTTCTTCATTGACCAAGTATTCTGGATGCCACTGCAAGCCCATAATACGATGGCCATCTACTGCTTCAATCGCTTCGATGGTGTGATCACGCGGATCAAAGGCAGTCGCACGGAAATTTGGTGCAAGATCCTTGATACTTTGACGGTGAACGGAATTGATTCGACTGGCCTGACCAAAGAGTTGCTCTACCACACTACCTTTTTTAGTCTGGATAGAATGGGAAGTCCCAAACGGAAGTCCTTGCCAATGTCCTTCGATCTCTTGGTTGAGTGTTCCTCCAAAAGCCACATTGATCAACTGAACCCCACGGCAGATTCCTAGAACCGGTTTGTTTTGGCGAACTGCTTCCTTCAGTAGGGCAAGCTCAAATTGATCGCGTTCGATATTGTAATCATCGCTTTCGATGGTTTTTTCTTCGCCATAGAGACTAGGATCGACATTTTGACCTCCACTTAGGATCAACTTGTCAATCGTTTCAACATAATCCTTAACTAAGGAAGGATCTCCCATCGGGATGACCATTGGAAGTCCACCTGCTTGACGGATTCCTTCCGCAAACTGACTAGACACGGAGGAATGAAGGTTTTTTCCTTCCGGGTCCACCGGACAGAGATTAGCGGATACTCCAACAATTGTTCTGCACATATTCATTCCTCCTTCATTTTAACTACTACTTATCTTACCACCCATTAGTGATAGTGTCTAATATGTATTTTTTAAAACCGTGATAGATTTTATTTATCACCCTCACCTTCCTCACAAAACAATTGATGATCATACAAGTTTTTTTACCTATATTATGTTAAAATAGAGAGGAAAATAGAATCGTCCTTCAAGGCACACATTAAGCCGTTTCGAAGGCGCAAGCGCTAGATTTCCTAGCCTTGTTGAAAAAATAGACATAGAAATGGAAGATACAATGGAAAAACAAACCGTTGCAGTATTGGGTCCTGGTTCATGGGGAACAGCCCTTTCACAAGTCCTCAATGATAACGGCCATGAAGTCCGTCTCTGGGGAAATATCCAAGGACAAATCGATGAAATCAATACCGCTCATACCAATCAACGCTATTTCAAAGATATCGTTATTAGCGATCAAATTACCGCTACGACCGATCTGAAAGCTGCTTTAGACGGTGTGGATGCTATCCTTTTTGTCGTTCCTACAAAGGTGACCCGCCTGGTCGCTAAACAAGTCGCTGAAACACTGGATCACCCTGTTACAGTCATGCACGCTTCTAAAGGGCTAGAACCTGGTACACACGATCGGATTTCTCAAATCCTTGAAGAAGAAATTCCTGCTTCTCTTCGCAGCGAGGTAGTGGTCGTTTCTGGACCGAGTCATGCAGAGGAGACCATCGTACGGGACATCACCCTTATTACAGCAGCCTCAAAAGATTTAGAAGCTGCACGCTATGTTCAAGAACTCTTTAGTAATCACTACTTCCGCCTCTATACCAATACAGATGTTATCGGAGTGGAAACTGCGGGAGCCTTGAAGAATATCATCGCGGTCGGAGCTGGAGCCCTGCACGGTCTTGGTTATGGTGACAATGCCAAAGCAGCCATCATCACGCGCGGTCTCGCTGAAATCACGCGCCTTGGCGTTAAGCTCGGAGCTAGCCCATTGACCTATAGCGGTTTGTCTGGGGTCGGTGACTTGATCGTTACCGGAACTTCTGTCCACTCTCGCAACTGGCGAGCTGGGGACGCTCTCGGACGCGGCGAAAAATTGGAAGATATCGAAGCCAACATGGGTATGATCATTGAAGGGATCTCTACGACCAAAGTCGCCCACGAGCTGGCCCAAGAATTGGATGTCTACATGCCGATTACACAAGCCATTTACCAAGTCATTTATGAAGGAAAAGATATCCGCGAAGCCATCCACCACATGATGAGCAATGAATTTAAAGAAGAAAACGAGTGGAAATAAGTCAACCACTCTAACATCAATCCTACCTTTTAGAAAGGAAACTATATGACTAAAGTTAGAAAAGCAGTCATTCCTGCGGCTGGTTTGGGGACACGCTTCCTCCCAGCTACCAAAGCTTTGGCAAAGGAAATGTTGCCAATCGTTGACAAACCTACGATCCAATTTATCGTAGAAGAGGCTCTGAAATCTGGGATTGAAGAAATCCTTGTCGTAACAGGGAAGGCCAAACGTTCGATCGAAGACCATTTCGATTCTAACTTCGAATTGGAATACAACCTCGAGCAAAAAGGCAAGACTGACTTACTCAAGTTGGTCAATGATACAACAGCGATCAATCTTCATTTCATCCGCCAAAGTCACCCTCGAGGTTTAGGGGACGCTGTTCTTCAAGCCAAGGCCTTTGTTGGAAACGAGCCTTTTGTCGTTATGTTGGGAGATGATCTCATGGACATCACTAATGATGATGCCTTGCCATTGACCAAACAATTGATGAACGACTACGATGAAACCCATGCGTCAACCATCGCTGTGATGGAAGTCCCTCACGAAGAGGTTTCTTCTTACGGTGTGATTGCACCTCAAGGCGAAGGCATTAACGGTCTTTATAGCGTTGAAACTTTTGTCGAAAAACCAAACCCAGAGGACGCTCCAAGTGATCTCGCTATTATCGGACGCTACCTCTTGACTCCTGAAATCTTTGATATTCTTGCAAATCAAGAACCAGGTGCTGGCAATGAAATTCAATTGACAGATGCAATCGATACCCTCAATAAGACCCAACGAGTCTTTGCCCGTGAATTTAAAGGCCAACGCTACGACGTCGGTGACAAATTCGGCTTCATGAAAACTTCGATCGACTATGCCTTGAAACACCCTCAAGTCAAAGATGATCTTAAACAATATATTATCGACCTTGGAAAAAAATTAGAAGCAACTGAACAAACTTCAGACTAATCATTCATAAATCAAAAGAATACAAAAGAGACTGGCCATATCATGTAAGAGCTTTACTGCCTTACAATGGTCAGTCTTTTTTTATAAAAAAGAGGCTGGATAAAAATCCGGCCTCTTTCGTTTCATTGGACTTGGTCCAATTTACTTTTTATTCTTATTGTTTAAGGATGAACATTGTAAGAATAATTTGTATTTGGGAAAGTTTCAACAGTTGCTTTCGCAAAAGATGAACCAAAACGATTGTTCTCATTGCCACCATTACCAGCTGAAACTGCTTCGGATGGATCTTGAGCTTTTGCTTCTGGTTTCACAAATGTTTCAACTTTAGTAGAAACATAAGATTCCTTATCTTTTGTAGCTGCATAACCGAAGCGGTTATTTGGATTGCCTTCTTCATTGACTTTGGTTTGAATTGGCTGAGTTTTTTCTGGCTGTACTGGTTTTTCAGGTTGAACTGGTTTCTCAGGTTCTACTGGTTTGTCAGGTTGAACCGGTTTTTCTGGTTCTACTGGTTTTTCAGGTTGAACTGGTTTTTCAGGTTCTACTGGTTTCTCCGGTTGAACTGGTTTTTCAGGTTCTGGATCTTTGTAATCATCCGGCTTAGAGGCACGATATGGATCATCTTTACGACCTAACTCAATCAAATGCGCATGCATATCTGCTTCATAAGATTTGAAGTGTTCAAATAGTTTTTTAGAAAGTGCAAGAGCATTTGCTGTAACTTCGTCTTCTACTGCTTTAGCAGCTTCCGGATTATCTTTCAAAGCTTTATATTTCGCATCACTAGCTTCTTGTTCAATAATCAATTGTTTTTCAAGAGCTTTCCAGTGATCTTGAACTGATTTTCCAAAGACATCTTGGTTATTGATCGCCATGTTGTCAATGTGCCATACTGTCCAATACCATGAATTTGGATCATAAGTTGCTGTTTGAGGTTTGAAGGCTTTGTAAGTATCTTTTAGATTACCATAGAATGGAACATAAGGAGTGTTCCGAGATGGTCCCATACCAAGCCATAACGTACCACCAAATGATTTTGGAAGGTTTGGATTGATTTGGTAAACATGGGCATCGATGACGTTTTCGTTTCCTAAAGCATACTTGTATTGGTCTTTACGAACCGCATCGTTGCTACCATTATCCCCTTGTTTCTTGACACCAATTTGATCGTCTGGAACAAACCGACCATTCAAATGTTCAAAACGGTTGCGTTGGAGAGCAAAGGCATCTTCCAAAGTAAATTTCTTGTTTGGATCTGTTGGTGAGCGGAAGAGTTCGTATTCATCATCTTCATAAGTCACTTTTGATTTTGGATCCAAAAGAGTGATTCCTGCGTAAGTACGTGAACGGTCTCCTTCAGCATATTTTTCTGGTCCATAAGATTTAGCGATATGGAAATTGCCATCTTTATCAGTCTTGTAACTACCTGATTCTTTAGCTACTTTTTCAACATCTTTTGAAGCAATAACATTTTCAGTGTCATTCAAGTTTACATGGCCAAGGTAGTAGGTATTGGCAAAAACTGCATATTTATCTTCTGGAACTTTAACAGCTACATATTGGTGTCCAGAAAGAATTTCCATGTACCAAGTTTCTTTCTGGTCGGCAATAACAACTGTATTCCCCTCAGCTGAACCTTTTTCTTCAATGACTTTCGCAAGTAGTTCGATTCCTTCACGAGCAGACTTAACGCGTGGTAAAACCACGTCCAACATAGCAGCTTCTGGAATTCCCTTTTCTGTCAATGGGTCAGTCTTCAAGACTTTTTTATTTGGAATTGCTGTAACAGTTGAGGTCATAGAGACACCGGCTTCGTTAAATCCATGTTCACCAAAGGCACCGTTACTACCATCTCCACGAGCAGAGTCATAAGTCGCTGTGTATTTCATTTCACTGGCAGCATGTGGATAGGTAAAACCATTAGATTCGTCTTCCAGTTGATCCCCTTCCTTATAGTTCTTCGCATCAACAACTACAAAGTTTTTGTTGTGCTTTCCACCATTTGGATAGTAAGGGTAGTCTTCTGTCCGACCAAAGAGAGTGGTCCCATCCTTGGTCAATTGGCGACCAATGATAAAACCGCAACAGGCTTGAACAGCTTGAATCGGTAGGAGTAAGAGTGTCATCGCTACCAATGAGAGTTTTAACAACCATTTTTTCATGGCAAATCTCCTTTATTTTTGCACTACTTCTGACAAAATAGCACTATTTTTGATTTTTATATCTCCAGTTTACACCTTTCTCAACCTTTTTGCAAACGCTTTCTATTTTGCATTTTTATACCTCTTTACCCATAATTGCCTTCTCTATGGACCTAGCAATAGAGGGCTCTCTTGACTCCTGCAAACATATTATAATAAATATATACAATTCTTTGCATTTCAAACAATTTTCTGTTAGTTTACGATTGCGCTACATTTTTTAGGAAAAAAAGAGAGTGGGACAGAAATCGGTAATTCGTTAGAATTCGATTTCGTCGTCCCACCTCCGCACAGTTGAGTAGGGCTGTAAAAGCTGATGAAATCAGCGTAGTAGAGCCCACTCAACCACTGCGTCTTGCTCGACAATCCAAAAACAATTAAGAGGCTAGGACTTTTGTCCTGGCCTCTTCTTAAAATAGAGTCAAGATTTTACCTAAGAAATAAAGCAAAAGCAAGAGATAAGATAGAGCTGCACTCATCTGATAGGTTCGGTTCATAAAGCGAGCTTCCCCTCTTACTGGAAAGACATAAGCCAACATGACCCCAGCTACTAAGCCACCGATGTGCCCCGCCATACTGATTCCTGGCATGAAGCTAAAGATCAAATTGACCACAATCAAGCTGGTATAGGACTGACTCAAGTGCCGAATATAGGGGCTTTGGACAATAAAGCGCAAAGCACCAATGGTCCCAAACAGTCCAAAGAGGGCTGTAGAAGCTCCTGCCGCAATCACATCTGGCGTAAAAATAGCTACAAAGACATTACCCATCATGCCTGATAAGAGATAAAGAGCTAAGAAAGCCTTCGATCCAAAGAGATCTTCTGCCAAACGTCCTAAGTAATAGAGGGTGATCATATTGAGCACAAAATGTTCTAGGCCGATATGAACAAATGTAGCTGTCACGATTCGCCATAACTGGCTAGGATCGACTTTCACAACCTCTCCAATAATACCACCGCTATAGTAAATAGCAGCACCTGTTTGGTAGTCGCCTCCAAATCGGATAAACATGGAAAGAAAGACTGCCGTTGTCACTAACAACAAGAGGCTAGTCACAGGATAACGACGATCAAAGAGTAACTTCATAGACTAGCACCTCCTGAACTGCCTGATCAAACGTATCTGGCTGGAAATCCTTCTGCTGGATGGAATAAATCGTACTAACCGTTTTTCCAGTAAAATCTGCTAAATAACGATCATAATAGCCACCACCATAGCCAATTCGGTAGCCTTTTGACTGGAAGACCACGCCTGGTACATGGATCAGATCAATCTCTGACTGATCCACAAGCTTTCCTTTTTCATTGGGCTCCAGCAAACCAAAGCGTGTCTTTTCCAAAATATTAGGATCGTATTCCACAAATTCCATTCGCCCTTGTGGATAGGTACGGGGAACACAGACGCGTTTCCCAAGTTGAAGAGCTGCTTGGATCAAGCCAGCTGTGGAAACTTCATGGTCAAAAGACAGATAGGTCGCAAGGGTCTTTGCCTCCTGAAAAGCTGGTAGCTCCAAGAGGCGCTGAGTCAGCCCTTCATCTGCTTGAGTTTTCACAGTTTGAGGCAGTGCTTTCATGGCTGCTATAGTTTCTTTTCGTAGTGTTTTCTTCATTCCCTACTCCTTTTGTCTAGCTTTTATTGTAACATTTTTTAGGAAAGATCCGAACAGTTTTTATACGACAAAGAAAAAAATCCAACTCCAGACGGAGTTGAATCATTCCTTTATTGGTTGGCCTTCATTTTCAAAAATTTACCAATGTTTTCCACAGCAAAGGGAAGGGCTGCTTCATTTGGGCTCATCTTCGGATGGTGTAAGGCATAAGGGGTATCAATCCCCAACCAGAACATGACACCAGGGACTTTGCTCAAGAGAAAGCCGAAGTCTTCTCCTGTCATCGCAGGCAGAATATCAATCAGGTTCACGTCTTCCTCAGCTGTGAAAAAGTCCATGAGTTCTTTGGCCAATTCTGGTTGGTTTTCCACAGGCAGGTAGCCTCCTTGCTTGAGTTCCAGGTCCAATTTCACATCAAAGGCTGCTGCAACTCCTTCTGCAATGGCTTTGACCCGTTTTTGAGTCAAAAGATTCATCTCCATGGTCAAGGTCCGAATGGTCCCATGAAGGAAGGCTGTCTCAGCAATCACATTATTGGTTGTCCCTGCATGCATGGAACCAAAGGTCACCACAGCCCCTTCAATCGGATCGACATTTCGACTCACGACCGATTGGACTTGGGTAATGAAGTAAGAGGCTGCTACAAGAGCGTCATTGGCCTCATGTGGAAAGGCGGCATGCCCTCCCTTTCCTGTAAAGGTGATCTTGACTTCACAGGTCCCCGCAAAAAGGGTACCCGTATTGGTCGCAATGTCCCCCACCTTCAAATCAGGACGCACATGCAGACCATAAAATTCATCAGGGAGCCAGTCGCCAAAAGCATTGTCCTTATACATGAGCATCCCACCAGCTTCGTTTTCTTCAGCTGGTTGGAAGAGAAAGAGCAGGTTATTTTTTGGTTGCACTTGAACCAGTTGATCCAAAAGCCCAAGGGCTGTCGTCATGTGCATATCATGACCACAAGCATGCATCCGTCCTTCGTGCTTGGAGGCAAAATCAAGGCCCGTTTGTTCCACAATCGGTAAGCCATCGATATCTGTCCGCCAGCCGATCGTTTTTTCAGGAGCAGACCCATGGAGATAAACCAGGATCCCGGTCCGCCAAGTCCGTTGCTCAACAAAGTCCTTGCCCGCTGTGATCTCTGCGATTCGCTCTAAGAGGTAGGCTTGGGTTTCAAATTCTTCCAAGCCAATTTCAGGGATTTGGTGCAAATCCCGTCTGATTTTGATTAAATCCAATGTCATCGTCGTCTTCTTTCTATTAGAATAGAGGCCTTGCGGCCTCTACTATCAATATGTTACAAATTACGCAAAGCGTCTTCGAGTGCTGTTTTTTGTTGTGTTTTTTCATCGATTTCCTTGATGATACGAGCTGGGACACCAGCTACGACCACATTTTCAGGGACATCTTGAGTAACGATAGCTCCAGCGGCAACGACTGAACCGTTCCCTACTTGAACCCCTTCAATCACAACTGCATTGGCACCGACCAAGACATTATCACCGATCCGAACAGGCTCAGCAGAAGCTGGCTCAATGACACCTGCAAGAACGGCACCTGCACCGATGTGGCTGTTTTTACCAACTGTTGCACGGCCACCAAGGATAGCCCCCATATCAATCATGGTTCCTGCACCGATTTCAGCACCAATATTGATGACAGCCCCCATCATCACGACAGCATTGTCTTCGATGGTCACTTGGTCACGGATAATAGCACCTGGTTCAATACGTGCATTTAGATAGCGCTTATCCAGCAAGGGAACAGCTGAATTACGGCCATCTTGTTCGACCACATAATCCTTGTTCTCTGTCAAGTTGGCAAGAAGGGGCTCGATATCTTTCCAGTCACCGAACAAAACATTGCCAAGCTTGGTAACAGAAGCAGGAACAGCTGTTGCCAATTCCCCTTCAAAGGTTACTTTCACATTTGTTTTCTTTTCTGCATTTCCAATAAAAGCGATAATTTCTTGAGCAGACATTTTTTGTGCAGTCATGAGATTCTCCATTCATTTCAATTAAAGGTATCCATATTATACCACAAACCCAAAGAGATGAACACCTAAGGCGACGTGGTTGTAGCCTGATCCTCCAGGCCTGTCATTTCACTGATGGTGCGATTGCTTCCAAAGTGAATAATGACTGAGTGCGAATCAGAAAGTTTATAGTAAAAGATTAAGAAGGACTCTGAACTCATCATACTCGACCAAGAAACACGGCTAGGAATTCCGACTGTATTCACAAGATCTGCATAGCTGGTTCCTATTTTAATATTGGCAAAATTCTCTCTATTCAAACTGCCATTTTTATTGGCTAATCGCTCACTGTTTAAGTTCTCAAAATTAAGAGAAGATAGACGGCTACTAATCATATTTGAAAGCAAAACAGATACAGAAGAAGGGGATCCTTCAACCTCATAATCCAAGCTTGTCATGAAAGGACTGACACCACCTTCTTGGTAGGTTTCTTCTCCACTGCTAGCCTTCCCCAGTACAGCTACCACATCCTGTGGAGACAGAGAAGTTGAAGAGGTACGTCCTTGATCTCCCTCACTTAAACCAGGAATCAGGGAAATCGCCTTCTCATAGGTCACTTGAAACTGAAATTCACCTTCCGGTGCAATCAAGGTACTCGTACCACTCTTCAAGGTTTCCTTTCTGGTTCCATAAGACCGGCCAGGACTTCCGTATTCACTAGTAGTAGAAGAACTATGAATACCTCCTGAAGCCAGATAGGCAAATAATCCCAGCATGGCCAATAATCCAAAAAAGGCTGCCAGCGAAGACCCTCCACTATTAGAGGAAGGAGAGTAGGTTTTCGCCCTATCCGATTGGGAGTCTAGTACAGGTTGTCTTGGTTCTGAATGCCTGCTTCCGCCTATTGAAGCCAGATCGGCTTCTGAAATCAAGCGACTCCCACCCTGGTGCTCTACTTTTTTCTCAGCTGAAGGAGACTGACCTATTGTATCTTGTGCTGGTGTTTCTGACCTTGCTTCTTTTGTTAGTGGTGTAGCAAGAACGACCTGAGCTGATTCTTCTTCAGGTGTAGCAAATGACGCTTCCTTTGAATCGTACGAATCCTCCTTCACACCAATCGCTGGTTCGTCTTTTCGTTCCTCTTCTTGTTTCACCTCTTCCTGAAAAGCAGGGACTTCTACCACTTCTGGCTCTTTTGCGAGCGTATCTTCTAGCTTCTCAGGACTTCCTTTTTCTAAGGGTGCTTCTTTCGGCTGGCCTTTCGAAAACCGACTCTGGTGCTCATTTCGTAGATGCGACCAGTCTTTATTTCCCATTGTCCTCTCCTTTTATTTAAAATGCTTCGGCTGATTTTTTTACTGTGCTGTAGATGTAGAGGAAGCTGGTGTGGTCGCTACCTCTTTCGATTTGATATCCTTGATGGTTTGCTGGCTATCAAAATGGATTTGAACCGTTTGAGAATCCGATAATTGATAAGTAAAGGAAGGTGCTTCCCCGTAACCTAAAAGTCCAGACACATCTATTTCATCTGGAATCCCTACCGTATTGAGTAGGTCTAAATAAGGCATTCCGACCTTGATAGCGGCAAAATCGTCCTTCGTCAAGCTCCCGTTCTTATTCGCAAATCGGTCACTTTTTAAGTGTTTCAAACTTAAAAAAGAGATCCTGTAAAAGGCACCTGTTTTTTCAAGAAGAACCTTCCCATCTGCATCCTTTGATTGGTAATCTAAGGTCAGCAAAAAGGGACTGGAACTGCTATCACTATACGTTGCTTCCCCACTCCTTGCTTTACCTAATGCTGCAACGACATCTTGTGGGTCTACCGTCCCAAAAGAGGTCTTTTTTTCTTCCACTGCAAAATTAGGAATAAGAGACATTGCCTTTTCATAGGTTGGCTGAAATTGAAATTCATTAGCTGAGGCGATATAAGAACTATTTTCACTGGTCAGATATTCCGTTCTGATACCATCACGTGATAAACCATTGATCCCCTCACTCGAAGAAGATGAAGAAGAGCTTTTATTAACTTCGTTTTGAAGCACAAACACAAAAGCCATTAACAAGGCGAACCACCCAAAAAATCGCAAAAGCGAACCAATCCCCTCTTTTGAGGAAGAAGGGGAAGACTCCATCGTATCTGAATGGCTTCTAGTATCCTGATGATTGTCCGTCCCTATTGAAGCCAGATCGGCTTCTGAAATCAAGCGGCTCCCACCCTGGTGAGAGGAAGCTGCCTTGATGTCTGTCCGTTGATCGTCCAATGATGTCTCCTTTCTTATACCAACACTAATTTCTTGGCTTTTTTCTTGAATTCCATCACCACTTCTGGCTGCCCTGGTAGCTGGTAAGTCGCGCGATAGCCCATTCCGCCATCTGGCATTTCCCCCCAGACCAAGCGTTGAGGATTTCCTAGTTGCTTAATGAGCTGGGCGAATTCTGTACCTTTTTTCTCTTTTTCAGTAGTGATTTCTTTCTCACTGCTTGTCTTCTCTTTTGCGTCCAACAAATTCGTCGCATCCACTGTCGTCAAGCGATACCCCTGGTCTTTTTCCTGTTCAAACCACAAGGTTACACTTTTCTTGCCCTGATCGGTTTGCTTAGCTGCATAAGTCAAGACAAGAACGGTTTTTTCTCCTTGAGCTGTCTTTGTATACTTAACTTTTTGGGCTTTTCCCCATTCCGTCACAACTGTTTCCAAGCGGGTTCCTGGTTGCTGACTCTGCTTAAGACGAACTTTCAAATTCGCCACAGCTTCGATGGTCCATTTAAACTGCTTGATTTCTTGTTCCTTGCTGACCAAATTCTTGTAATCCTTTGGCTGGAAACGAGTCAGTGTTTGGTCCTCCTTGGTATCGGTTCCCTGCTCCTGCACCTGAATGCTTGCAATCGCAAGTAAAACTCCTAAAACAAAACACAAAAACGGCAGCAAGAGTTCTTTTCGATTCTTTTTCATCCACTCGATCATCTGCTTCACCCCTTCTTCGTCAAACGATACTGACCAGTCTGGTCACGTTCAAAGGTTAAAGAGACCAGTCCATCTGTCACCTGATAAGACAGGGCTAGGACTTGCTTGTCCTTTTCAGAGGTCAAACTAAGAGAATTGGGAAGACCTGATTTTTTCAAGACATCTTCTACTGCTGTCCCCTTTTCCTTTTTTCCATCTAGTGTCTGATAGCCTGTAAAATCTGCCAGTTTTAAGTTCTTTTTGCTCTGATAGTGAGCCGACTTGGGCGCAAAGCCTTGAATCGAGCTCAAATAAAAGGTATCATCCTGCTTTTGAAATTCTATGGTATAAGGATGAATCCCCTGCACAGGAGTCCCATAGCCTAGCTGGACTTGCGCTCCAAAAGTCGTATCTTCTTGTGTAAAACTCGCTGCTTTTCCAATTTTTTTGACGAATGCAGATAAAGTCACCCAATTTTTTTGTGTCTTTCCTTCTCCCCTTGCAAGGTCCAATGACAACAAGTCTTCTAAAGCCGGCTCTTTGGAAGAAGACGCAACAAATTGCTGGCTGTCTTCTTGCATGCGAGACAAACTCAACAAGCGATCTTTGGGCAAGGTTTTCACTGGATGAATCATAAACACCAAGCAAACACCAACCATAAAAGCCAGCAAAGCACTTGCAGCTTTTTGGAGGATCCGCTTATGACGATCTATCCACTCTTTCATTTCTTCCATCCTTCATGCTCTTTCTATTCAAACTCTTTCTATTGTATAGAAAATTAGCGTATTTGTCTCGTCTTATCCCAAAAAAGAGGCGCTTGCCTCTTTCTTTTATTCAGTGATTTAGTAGCTGTCTTTACTACTCAAGAGGAAATCTCCATTTTCTTGACGAATAAAGGTCAAATCTACATAGTCCCCGTTTTTCTTTTGGAAGTCCATGACCAATTCTATCTCGTCTGAATCATCAGATAAACTCACCGTCAGATTGACTGCATCACCGTATTTTTCTAAAAGCTCTTTGTAAGAGGTCCCGCCAGCACCGGTCTCACTATTTCCAACTTTGAATCCATCTGCAAAGTTGTCCTCAACCGTAAGATTTTTCCCAAATTGATTAAATTCAAATTTGACAAGCTGGAATTCTTTCCCTTTCTTAGAGTAAGTCGCTTTGACCTCTTTATTATAAGAGTTATCATCCCAAAATAATTTCAATTCTCCACTTTCAAATTGAACGGAGCTAGCTTTCCCATAAGCTTCAATCATTTCCTCAGGAGTCTCCCCAGCATCACTTCCTGTTAAAAACTGAAGTTGCTCGATATCAGACTGTTTCCAGCTAAAATCAACTTCCGCGTCTTCTGCGGTCAATTGATCCAAATCGATATTGGAAGACGAACCAGACTGGTTGCCTGACCAAGAAGTCTGCTTTCTAGATGATGACGTACTAGGGTTAACATGACCAATCAAATAGCCACTGACACCACCGATAAGGAGACCCACTAAAATCCCAAGGGCAAAACGAATCGCCTTCTTGTCAGCAGTATCCATCGGTCTTCCAACAGGAGAAAGAGGAGCTTGTGGAATAGGTATGCCAGGAATAGGTGCTGTTTGCGGACTAACTGGTTGAGCTGCTATGTTTTGAGGAGCTTGAGGCGCAGGCTGGAATGGAGGAGTCGGTTGGGGAGCAACAACTACATCTGGATGTTCTCCAACAGTTGCTTCATCCACCTTTGGAAGCTCCACTGCTTCTGAAATAGCTGGCTTGTCTGCCTCTTCTTTCATTGCTTCCGTCTCCGTCACTGAAAGGCCACTAGCTTCTGGAACGACCAAGTCTTCGGCTTCTTCTTTTGGGACAAAGGCTGGCGCAGCCACATCAAATTGAGGCGCACCCTCTACGGGAGTATGTTTCATAAATTGTTCTTGATCTTTCTCGGACATTTCGAATTCTCCTTTTTATTCTTCTCTTCTACTATAACATAAAACCAAGCAAGGACCAACTCCTGTCTGTTTAGACTGAAAAAGATCGGACCTTTTAGAAACTTCTATTAAAATTTCTTTCGAAGGGTGACAATCGCAATCAGATTACCATATGATCGAGAAACATAACTAGATCGTGTTTTTATAATTAATTCCAGGGGACAAAAATATGAGTTTGTTTAGCAAATAAAAAAACGATCTTTTTCAAGATCGTTTTGTCTATTGATTAAAGACGAGCGTTGAGTTCTGCTCCAAGTTCTTCAAATCCTGGTTTACCAAGAAGGGCAAACATATTTTTCTTGTAGGCTTCAACACCTGGTTGGTCAAATGGGTTGATCGCATTCAAGTAACCTGAAAGGGCGATAGCCAATTCGAAGAAGTAGATGG
>OLOY01000563.1_pt1 | contig 24335 bp, 17 predicted proteins | sample 1672771 | NCBI WGS metagenome assembly OLOY01 (sample SAMEA3136722, study PRJEB25190) | human gut metagenome
GTGGCCATGGCGTGCGTCGAGGGATCGAGCCAGTACCACGCACCGTTTAGGTTGAGCCAGCCGGAGGCGAGGGCGCCGGAGCCAGTCGCGTAGTACCAGGTCCCGCCGTCGAGGACCCACCCGGTCGACATCGCGCCGGACGAATTAAACCAGTACAGGGAGCCGTTGCACTCGTGAAGGCCGGTAGCCATGGCACCGCCCACGTCGGGCTCGAGCCAGTACCAGGTGCCACCCTGGCACAACCATCCGGTATACGCTTTGCCGTCAGAGGTTGCGTAATACCAAGTGCCCTCTTTTAACTGCCAGTAATAAAGAGAGACATCAACATACGCGTAATTCATATCAACGTTTCCGCTAATACCAGAAACTTTTCCGCGGCTTGTATACTGCCAAAAGCTGTAACTGCCGGTATAGTGACATTGGGAGTTGTATTGAGCAATCCAATGATCCCAAGAACCGCTCTTAAATACAGGGTCGGTCAATATATTGTTAAACCAATTTAGGTTTGCATAAATGCCTGGCTTATATCCAGCACTAGAAATCTTATTACAGAATATCTGAGCTCTAGATGCAATTCCGGATTGACGGCCATCTGCAATAATTGTCTTGTCCTCAAGATCGTAATACACCGGTAGCCTAGGATTGCGCCCCGATAGGCAGTCAATCACCATGGACGCCTCATCGGCTGCCTGTTGATTATCAAAAGCATATGAATAGATATAGACGCCGTAAGGAATTCCGAGTCGCTCGCACTCAGAAATATTTCGATTAAATTGATAGTCAACTCGACCGCCCCAAGATGGAGCGCCAAATCCAACACGCAGTATAGCGAAATCGATACCAGAAGCCTTAACAGCATTCCAGTCAATACGTCCTTGATGCTCACTGACATCGATGCCCTGCGCCGTAGCCCCATCGGGAAGAATGTCCATGGACAATAAGGCTATTCCATCTTCTTCGGAAGAAGCATCCTCTGCGACCAATTGTCCATCCTCATAACGCCAGGAATTCTCAACTAGGGACCGCGCAGCTTCCGCGTTCGAGGGAAAAACAAACACAGAAATGGGCGCAAGGACCATCAGCACCAACAATGCCGAAAATAACTTAAGATGTTTGCTCATGTAAACCTCGTCATTCGTTCTTGTTTGCGTCTAGCTTACAGCATGGCTGTGAAAGATTTCCGAACATCCAACTGGACAAGGCGCCATCTAGGACGACAAATAACTGCACGCAATACCACAATGTAAACAAGAACTTCCCAGCAAGGTGAAACCAAGGACTCCTGGTCCCTACTCTTTGCCCAAAGAATGCCGACATCAGTTAGCTTTCAAACTAGATGTCAAAAAGGCAGGGGGCCCAGAGAGTCCCCTACAACTCGGAATTCTAACGAATCAATATTACTTTCGATGGACCCAAAGCAGTCAAACCAGAAATACGGTTTCCATAACCGTCACTATGCCAAAACAAGTTTTCGCTCGGCGAATTGCCCCAGAAAAAACCGATATGACTATCGTCCGCATATGGATTGTAAGGATTGAAAAATACAATATCCCCCTTACGAGCCAAACCACTACGCAACAACTCATCAATAGAGTTGAAATAAGTCACGTTCGCGCATGTATCGATAGCGTAGCCATACCAACGATACGCGTTAACGCAGCCGCCCCTTCCGGGACCCCCACTCCAAGGCGAATGGCTCTGCTCAGCGGCAATGGGAGCTAAATTACCGCCCGCCTTCATATATGCATGCGATACAAATCCGCCGCAGTTCATACCGGTATACCCGTCCCAACGAGGATCACCCTTTGGATACATGCATGATTCTTGGCTAAGATGCGTATCATAGCGTGTTCCACGGTAATAGCCGTCGTTTTCGTGGCTCATAAGCCAATTGACCAGGCTGGACCTATTGACCCCCAAAACAGAACCAGACGTATTCAACCATGCACCGCTTGCATTGAAGTAGTAGTCAACGCCATCGATTTTCAGCCACCCATTAGCAAACATGGCACCCGAAGGCTGGAGCCAGTACCACGTACCGCCGTCATTAAGCCATCCAGTTTTCATCTTGAATGTGGAAGGGTCCATCCAATACCACGCACCGTTGACATATTGCCAACCAGACTTAAGGACACCATTGGAAGATGCGTAGTACCAAGTATTACCGTTTTCATCAGAAGCGTCATTCGACATAATCCAACCAGATGCCACATTAACGACACCGTTTACGTCCGCATAGAAAACTGCGTCTCCAATATGAATTGCACCTGGCAATGAAGACAAGTCGGCACGATCGGCGATTACGGGAGATCCATCAGATGAAGTAGGCAACGGCTCGCTCAGTGCTCCAGACGAATTCGCCCATGACATACCGTCGCTCAAGTTGATCCAGCACGAAGATGCCATCGCACCAGAATCATAAGAATAATAGCGCGTGTCGCCTACCGTATATTCACCAGTACGCATTGCGCCGGACACCTCATCAAGGTAATACCAGGCGCTTCCGGACTTTATCCATCGCCCTCGTTGAATTGCTCCGCTTGATGCGGCGTAGTACCAAGTATTATCAGCAAGTGCCCAGCCTGTTGCCATGGCACCTGAACTCGTAAGGAAATAGGAGGATGTACCCACTTGCACAAAGCCCGTGAGCATAATATGGCTTCCTGGATCCAGGTAATACCAAGAATTCCCTAGAAGTAACCAGCCTCCATGCAGCAAGCCGTTGGAGTCAGCGTAATACCAGTTGTTGTCAATAAGCGCCCACTGGGAGGAGAGCATGGCCCCCGATCCGTTAAAGATATAAGGGGTTCCATTGCATGCATTCAACCCGGTGGCCATAGAACCGTCCGCAGGATCAAGCCAATACCAACGGCCCCCATCCGAGAGCCAGCCCTTTACCAGGGCGCCAGAGCCGGAAAAATAATGCCAGACGGAAGCATCAAGATGCCATCCGATAAGCATTGCGCCAGAAGAGGAGAATCCATACGTAGCTCCCCCGATCTGCAGCATCGAGTCGTGGACCATCTTGCCTTCATCATCCAGCCAATACCAGTTGTTGCCGTCTGAAAGCCAGCCTTTTACCATGGCGCCAGAACTGGAGAAATAACGCCAAGCAAAAGTGGAGCCCGTAGAATCTAGGTACCAGCCGACACGCATTGCACCCAAAGAGGAGAATCCATAAGTCGCACCCCCGACTTGGACCAATCCATCCTGAGCCATTCGACCTTCGTCGTCGAACCAGTACCAGCTACCGTTTATATGTCTCCAAGAAGAAACAGCGATCGTTCCGTCGGACAAGCCCCAACGCCAAAAACCAGCCCCTTCTTCGGGTGATATCCACCCCTGATGCCAAACAATTTGATTCGAAACCTCAGAAGGGATCTCATTATCCATCTGAGAGTTCTGCTCGACAGCGAAGGTCGATTCGCGCTGAACATCAACGCCTGACTCGACAGAAGCAATAGCAACGTTAGATGCGGGACCTTCGTCAGTGTTATTCAAATCAAGGGCGTATAACATCGAGGGCGAACCCAAAAGGAGCCCCAAAGAAACAAGGCCCGAAAAGACCAGCACCCCGAATGACCATTTCTTCATAGCAGCACAGTATCCAATCACGCAGTGGCCCCGTCACCTCAGGGCAACGGGGCCTCAATCAAAACTAGCTCAGTAATGTACTAGCCAATTTGCTGGCAGTTTTTGCACTCTCGTGAAGCGCCATGCCTCTGGGCCTCCTGGATAGAGATCTGCGAATAGCCCTTTGCGTCCTTGCCAACGGTACGGCACTTATGCGTATGGTAAACATGGCTACCGCTCTTGTACCAAACTAAACCGTAGCCCGGAATCCACTTGCCGTCCTCGCCGACATAGTAGGAGCCAACCCAGGCATTCGTAGCCATGGCACCGGAAGACTGGAGGTAGTAGTCGCCGACCCAGGCGTCGTGGGCCATAGCGCCGGAACCGCTAAAGTAGTACCAGGCGCCGCCGACCTGACGCCAGCCGGTGGCCATCGCGCCGGAATCGTCGAACCAGTACCAAACTCCACCAACGTTAGCCCAAGAGTTAGAGGCCATAGCGCCCGAACCTCCGAGCCAATACCACGTGCCGCCATTGCTGAGCCAGCCGGTTGCCATGGCGCCCGAACCGCTCGCATAGTACCAAGAGCCGCCTGCCAAGAACCAGCCAGTGGCCATTGCACCGGAGTCGCCGAACCAGTACCAGGAGCCGCCGAGGCTGCGCCAGCTGTTAGCGACCATGGCGCCCGAACCGTCGAGGTAGTACCACGTACCGCCGATGTTGAGCCAGCCAGTGGCCATCGCACCGGAAGCGTTGGCGTAGTACCACGTCCCCGAAACGTTGATCCAGCCGGTCAGCATGACACCATACTCGTCGAAATAATACCAAGTTCCACCGATATTATGCCAACCGGTCAGCAGTTCGCCACTGGAGGTCGCATAGAACCACTTTCCATAGATGGAGTCATAGAGCCAGCCGCTATGCTGCATGCGGCCATCGGCGTTGGCACCAGGGGTGTTCAGGAAGTAGTTCTTGCCGTCAATCTGAACTCGGCCGTATGCCATATCATGGCTTTCGGGGTAGAAGTAATACTTGTCCCCACCGATAGACTGCCAGCCCGACACCGCGATCCCGTCAGCGCCAAAATAGTACCAGACAGCTTCGTATTCGTTATGCCACTGGTTCGTGACCATGGCGCCAGTTTCGGGATCGAAATAGCGAAGGTTGCCGTCCTCGCACCGAACGAGTCCAGTCTTCGGACGACCGTCGGAACACCATTCCGTAATCGGTCCACCGTCTCCGCCACCGCCAGCAATATCAGCAAATGAGGGCACCGGGGCAACCGTCATGCAGGCAGCGGCAAATGCAACAACTCCCAGCACTGTTAGTCCGCGCCATCTTTCTCGAAGGTTTTTCATACGACATCCTTTCTCCGAGATTTAAGGCTCTCTTAAGTTATTTTTAAACTATCAATTCAGTATTTCAACGGGAAATCGATAAAAGGTGTCTTTGTGACTGCAATTTAAATATGAGTCGCCACACCTCAATCGTTACGCTGAATAGCTCCTAAGACAAACTTAGCGCATGAACGAACTGATTAAACGAGTGAACTGATTAATAAAGCAACAAAATACAAACCTTGGTCATCAATCACATCTACCGCGGGCCGATAACGCCCGCCTAATGTGCTGCGATATAATCAATCTCACTAAATGCCAAATCAGCAAGCCGAAGGAGCTAACGTGCTAACAATTCACTATGGTGATATGGAAAACGTTATCTACAACACGTCGGTTTACTTCGATAACGTCTATTCGCCCCAGTGGTTTCAAGACTCCTTTGCCCAAAGGGTCATTAAATCCATCGATAAAGGCACCGTGGTAGGCCCCAATGCAATCGATACCAAGATTCTAGGCGTCATTCCTCCCGAGAAACTATCCAGCGGCACCAAAACACTACTGCTTATGTACTTTATGCCGCAGAATATATATAACGCCTCAAATTGCGGTGATAATTGCGCCTACTGGATTCTGAGGATCGCCGCGCAAAAGGATCTAACAATCAATCTCTACCATTTAATGGATTTCGGAAACGGCAAATTCACGGCTGCCATTGCGAACACAGGCGATGTCGTTCACACGATGTTTGACCTTGTCCCCATAGCTGGAAAATGCCTAAGGGAGAACTCCTGATGCGCGGATCATACAAGGTAACTATTCAAAATAACCGGGTTCAGTTTAAACTGACCATCAATCGAAATCTGACCATCATCCAAGGCAACAGTGCTACAGGCAAGACAACTTTGCTTGAAATGGTGGCAGCTCACGAAGATCTTGGGGCACAAAGCGGCGTAACAGTAAGTTGCAAAGTGCCCTGTAAAACAATATCTGGAAAATATTGGCGCAGAGATCTCCAAGAAATTTCCAGCAGTATTGTTTTTATTGATGAGGGCAATACTTTTGTTCGATCAAAAGAATTTGCCCATGAAGCAAAACGTAGCTCAAACTACTACGTAATCGTCGCCAGAGAGTCACTGCGTCAACTGCCCTATAGCGTTGATGAAATCTACGGTCTTAAGAACACCAACCGAACCACAACGAAGTATCCCGTTTACTCTCGTGTCTACACCTCTACATATCGTATTTACGGTGATACTGATTTTAGAGGCGAGAGGCCCGAGCTTGTCATCGTCGAGGACACAAATTCGGGCTACGAATTCTTCAGTTTGCTATGCAAAAAGAGCAGCATTAAGTGCATCAGCGCGGGAGGAAAATCAAACATTTGCAACTGCATTATGGACGCACCGGAAAACGACATCCTCGTGATTGCCGACGGCGCCGCCTTTGGACCAGAAATTGCGGAAGCAGCTGCTCTATTGCGCCGAAAGAACATCAAGCTATTCCTACCGGAATCGTTTGAATGGCTCGTGTTGAAGTCGGGAATATTCAACAGCAAACACATTAAGGACATGCTGCTTAACCCCGCTGAACATATCGAAAGCTCAAAGTTCTTTAGCTGGGAGAAGTTCTTTACTGCAGAACTCATCGAATGCTCACGAGACACACGTTTTCGATATGACAAGAGCTGCTTGAACGAGGAGTACTTGAACCCCACCGCTCTTGCGGCTCTTGAAGATACTTTGCCGGAACTTGGCATTACTTCGCACTAAAACGAGAAGTACTCACTGTCGGAGGATAGGTTTGGTCCGAGCCACGGGTCGCCATCGAGGAAGAACTCAGGCCAGCGCCGCATGAACAGTGCCTGCTCGCGCTTCCAGCGGCGCAGCTTTTCCTCGTTGGCCTCTTCCCTGCCGCGCGAGGTGAACTCGTAGTGATACAGCTCGGCATAGGGCGTAAAGATGGTGCGGTAGCCCGCCTCCCACACACGAAGGCAAAAGTCCGCGTCGTTGAAGCCGACGGCGAATTCCTCGTCGTAGCCTCCGACCCGCTCAAATACGTCGCGTCGGACCATCTGACAGGCACCTGTTACGGCGCTAAAGCTGCCCGGTCGTACGGCACGAGCAAGATAGCCCTCGCGCTTTGCCGAGAAGTCCTGGTTGGCATGGGCAAGTGCGCCGCGCACCCCAACCACAATGCCGGCATGCTGCACCAGATGATCGGCAAAGTAGAGTTTGGCGCCCACCACGCCCGCATCGGGACGCTGCAGATAACCCATCATCTCTTCGATAAAGTCGGGGCTTATGACCTCGGTATCGTTGTTGAGCAGCAGCAGATAGTCGCCCTTGGCATGCTCCACGCCAAAGTTAATGATCTGGGAGTAATTGAACTCGCCCGGCCAGTACACAACGCGCGCGCTACCTTTGCCCTCAGATGCCGCGACCACGCGCTCCGGCAGGGTTTCGTAATACGCAAACGTCTCCGGGGCTTCGCTGTTGTTCTCCACCAAGACGATCTCGTAGTTGGCATACGTGGCCTTCTGGGCGATCGACATCGCACAAGCATCGAGCGTCTCAACATGGTCCTTGGTGGGAATCACAATGCTCACCAGTGGCGCAGGCTCCGGCAGCGCATAGCGCATGCGGTAGACAAACGGCGTCTCGGTCTCCTCGACCGTTCCGTGAACGCCCAGCGAGTCAAAGTGGCGCTGCAGAGCCAGGCGCCCAGCCTCGATGGCATACGGTTTGCTGTCGGCGGATCCGTCGGCGGTCGATCCCGGATGAACGCGCCAGTGATACAGCACGTGCGCAACATGCTCAAACCGCGCGTCCGCCGAAAGGCAGCGAAGCGTCAGGTCGTAGTCCTGGGCACCCGCAACGTCTTCTGGGGACGTGCCGATACGATCGATAAGCGTCTTCTCTACCATCAGGAAATGCGTCACGCAGTTATGGCTATAGAGCAGGTCGACGTTGAGTTTGGTCTTAAAGACCGGCTGGCCCCACTCCCCCGTTTTCTGGAACATGTCCTCGTCGCAGAACAGGACCTGGGGGCGCTCGCCCTCGGCCGCCTTATTCAGCGCGGAAACATACTGGAATAACGCGTCCGGCTCCAGAATGTCATCGTGGTCCAAGAACGCGATGTAGTCGCCCGTCGCTTGCTCGATACCTGCGTTGGTGTTGACCACAATGCCGCCGTTGCAGGGAAGCTCGATGCGACGGATGCGCTCGTCATTGGCGGCAGCCGCAAGATTGGCCACCGCATCCCATTCGGGCGAGGCGTCCATAAGCAACAATTCCCAGTTGTCATAGCTCTGGGCTAGCACCGAGTCCAGCAGCTCGCGCAGGTAGACCCGATCAGTCTTATAGCACGGCACCACAATGCTCACGAGTGGTCTATAGGCAAAAGCCACCGAAGCGACACGCTGGCACGCTAAATCGCCCGGCTTTGCGCGATGCTGCTCAAACCAACGTCGATAAGCCGCGTCGTCTGCACGCGCGTCCTTCATGCGGTTCCAGCTGTCGTCGACCATGCCGTTGTACAGGCGACCATCCATAGCGCAAAAACCACTCTGAATCTGCTCCGTGGGATCGCTCGCAATCGCGACAAAATCTCGTATAACCTGAGGCATCTCAACGCTCAGATACGTTTTATTGACGCGGCATCCGTTCTGCTGGAGAACATCGACCTGCGACTCAAACACATGCACGGTGGCATCAATCGCATTCATGTGCGTATCGAAGATCTGGAGCTCAGGGGCGCACTGGGGATCTCCCGCCCACTTGACCTCATAGCGCCAAACGGCGCCCTCATCTGCCGGTAAATAACGAACGGCATCGATCTCGTAGCGGCCGCAGCACTCGCCGCGCTGCACATCGCGAACGAGCGCGCACATCGCAGGCCTTGCTTTGTAGTTAATCTTAGATTCCAGCTTGGCAATACGACTATCAAGGCGAATAGAGCCCAGCCTTTTGTCGCCGGACGCAAATGAGACGTCAATTGTAGAGCCGTCCATAAACGGAAGCACCAAAACGACGAGCTCGCGCCCATAATCGGCAACGGAGGGACAAAGCGCAAGCACGCGGCCATGATCGAGCGGAAGTGTCAAAGACGGCACGCAAGCGCCATTGGTCGTCGTATGAGCAAAAGTCTGGGAACCCTCCTGCTCAATAAGCCCCGTGATATCCTGGCCGACAAAACGAAGCAGCACAAACAGGCGGCCCTGGCTGCGGCAAAGTGCCAAACGCTTGATACTCATCTACACTTCTCGCTTTCCCAGGGCGTTCGCAGCCATGCGCTTGCACGCACCCAAGTGCCCAAACCTCAAGACGTCGTAATTGAACATGAGCTTTTTGCACAAACGAGTAGCAGGAGCCTTACCGACAAGCGCCGCACGCACCATGGCGGCAACAGAAGGATCGCATTGCGCAAGCGAAGCATCACTGCCCACGGCAGAACCGTCAAGCGCCGCGGCAACGGCAGCGAACACCTTGCCGCAGCCCGAGCCCAGGAGCCTGAGTGCATCGTACAGCACCAGATCACACAGGAAGTACGCCAGGTCATCGACATGCTGGGCATCGAGCCCATCACGGCGCCAATCGGCCAGCACCGCTGAGTAGATGTTCACGTGTTCCAGCAAACGCGTCTCATCGTCATAGCGCATGGTGTCCATGAGCGAGCCCTTGCGTGCCACGCGATAGTCGTACAGCTTGTTCGAGATAAGCACAGTCTTGCGCGAACGGCCATAGACGGCAAAATCAAAGACCTGATCCTCGCCATACTTTACGGTTTCATCGAACACGATCCCGTTGCCCAGCAAAAAAGCGCGCTTGCAAGCGGTGCGCCATGCAAAGGGGCGAGACGCTTCCTTAAACAGCAGGTCGGAGCTATAGCCCTCAAACGAAACGTCGCGCGGGCTCAGCACATAGTTAAGCCACGGATACCCCGCCTCCAGCGGATACGGGTTCGCGCCAAAGGTCAAAACGTCGCAATCCTCACGCTCAAAAGCATCGACGATCACACGGCATGCATCGGGCGTAAAGCGGTCGTCGGAATCCAAGAACGCGACGATGGGAGCCGAGGACGCAGCGATACCCGCATTGCGGGCGCTCGACAGACCACCGTTGGGCTTATCGACCAGCTTAAAGCGCGAATCCTTTTCGCAATAAGCAGCTGCGATATCGCGCGAACCATCCGGCGAGCCATCGTTGACCAGCACACCTTCCCAATCGGTCATATCCTGCGCGAGTAGGGAGTCCAGGCACCATGCCAGGCACTTCTCCACCTTGTAGATAGGAACGACGACGGAAATCTTAGGGGTAGCCATAATCACGCGCTCCTACTGTGCCGCCGGCACGTCGTCGGGATGCGGGTTATCGCCGTAGGCGCGCTGATACGTCAGCACGCGCCAGACCAGCGACAGGCCGCCGATCTTAAAGTAGTGTTTAAACGTATTGAGCTTGCCCGGCTTCTTAAAATCAAAGCGCGAATCGATATAGGCACGGGGCGACTTGATCATCAGTCGCAAGTCGGTCTCGCCGCGCGGGTCGAAGAGCGACAGGTCAAAGCGACCGGCGTCCCAATCGCCCTTGAGCTCGGGAGATGCCTTCTCCCAAAACTGCTCGCGCAACTCATCGACCAGGCGCTCATCATTCCAGCGGTACGTATCGACCTTCATGCGCATTAAAATACCCTGAAGCCAAGCCTTAAGCTCGGGGCGTTGATCCAAAAAGCGCTGCATCTCGGCATATTCGTCGCACACGCAAAACACCTTGTTGGGCGAATTAACGGAACTCTTCTCGTTGTCTTGGCGATAGCACAAAATGGGATCCGCAATAAACGCAGCGCGCTCGGCGCATGCCCAGACCTTAAAGTTAAAACCCGCATCCTGATACGAGGCGCCCGGCGTGGGAAGGAACCGAATCTGATTGTCGTTAAGGAACGTCCGTCGATAGATAGCCGACCAAATGGAAGGTTTGCGGTAGAAGATGCCCGGGCGATCGACGGGGCGATACGCGGCGCCCGTCATATACTCGTCGATAATTCCAAACAGCTCGCGGCGCTCGCTGGGCACAGACCAGTACAGGTAAAAGTCGCCCTTAACAACATCGGCATGCTCGGCGTCGGCCTTGACAACCAGCTTTTGAAGCGAATCCTCGAACATAAAGTCATCGGACTCCAAAATGCCCACGTACTCGCCACGCGCCATCTCCAGGCCGCGGTTCATCGAGTCGCCGTAGCCGCTATTGGCCTTGTCAATCATCTTGACGCGCGCATCGCGTGCCATGTACTCGCGGATGATATCCGGCGAGCTATCGCTAGAGCCATCGTTGATGCAAATGATCTCAATGTCCTTGAGCGACTGTGTCACAGCGGAATCGAGGCACTCGCGCAGGTAGCGCTCAACATTGCAGATGGGAATAAGCAACGAAACTTTAGGGGTATCAGAGTTCTGCAAGAGAACCTCCTGTTGAATAGCGTGTAACAGGGTTATTTTAGCAGCGAAGCAACAGCGCGCGGCAGCGCCCAGAATTAGATAAAGCGCTCCAGGCAGGCCTTGAGACCGCGGGTCGAAAGATAGAATAGCGTGGCATCTGCCATCGAAACGCCCGAGGTCGCCGCAACGAGCTTATGGGCAACACGGCAAACGGCGCCCTTAGCAGGCATATCCGCCCACTCTGTTCCCAAAAACGTCGTGAGATCCATATTGACGCGACCGGCCACGCGACGGAAACCATCGGCATCCAAGCGCGCCAAATCAAACACGATAAGGTCCAAGAACCAGGTAATCAACTCTCCGGGGCACAGGTCCAAAAGGCCGTAGACTGCCCAATCCTCCAAAACTTCCTCGAGCATCCTCATATGGGCGTCGAGCTTTTTGGCGCGGGCCTCGACACTGTTGAACTCGTGCGTCGCCGATTCGCTCTCCATCACGTAGTGGTAGAACCTGTCCGGTATGACAACGGTCTTTGAGGCCAGCGCGTAAGCTACAAACTGGAACACAACGTCCTCACCCAAGGCCAAGCCGGGGGCAAAGCGTATGCCTTCGCGATTGAGCAGCTCGCGCGAAAAAGCCGCGCGGCACGCATAGGGTTGTGCGTTTGCGTGGAACAGTAACTGGGGATCACGGGCGCCAAAAGTGCCCGCCTTGGGGCTCATGAGTTGCTGGACGCGTTTGGGTGCGGCGTCGGACGGCTCGCAGACGCCTCCAAAAACGGCGACCTCGGCATCTGCAGACTCTATGGCATGCAGCACGCACTCGACCGTCTGGGCGTCGATGTAATCGTCGGCGTCTACAAAGAAAACCACCTCGCCCTTGGCGACATCGATTCCAGTATTTCGAGCGCACGAGACGCCAGCGTTTTCCTGGTCAATCACCAGCACACGGTCGTCGGCCTGCGCAATTTGACGCAAGACGCCCAGCGAATCGTCAACCGAACCGTCGTTGACACAGACAACCTGAATCGAGCGCTCGGACTGTATCAGCAGCGAGTCGAGGCATCTCTGAATGGAGCGCGCGGAGTTGTATACGGGAACGACAATAGTCGCTTTGGGAATCGAGACCTCTCCCATACCGACCTACCCCCTCAGCGATTCGAAGAGGAAGGCGGCGACCACACCAGGGCCTCCAACCGATGCGTAGTACTTGGCGCGTCCCAACGCACCATCCGTCGCAAAAGTCGGATGCTCGTCAACCCAGCCCTCAGGATCTTTGAGGATGGCAGCAAGATTCGCGCGCTTCCACGGCTTAAGATCGTCCAGCGAAAACTCCCCGGCGTCCAAGGCCGCTTGGAACTCCTTGGCCATCTGCACCAGGAACTCCTTATAGAACTTAGGCGCCAAGCGCACATAGTTCCACATATACGAGTCGTACTTAATGAGCTGATTGAATTTGAGCATGCGCGCGACGTCATCGTTTGCGTGATCGCGAGCATAATCCTCTTGGATCCAGCGCTCGATCTCGGCATACTCGGTATTGACGCAAAAGACCTTAGCCGAAGAATTGACCGAGGAATTCTCGTTGTCCTGACGATACGAAAGCACGGCATCATGCAGGTAAACGGCCTTGTCGGCGCAGGCAATCACCTTAAAGGCAAACGACGTGTCCTGAAAGGATGCCCCCGGAGTCGGCAGGAACTTGATGCCGTTGCGCTCAAGAAAATCGCGGCGGTACACGGCCGACCAAATCGACGGCTTTTGCTTAAAGAACTGTGTCGTGTCGCTCGGGTGCACCGGCTTGCCGCAGTCCTTGGGCTTAAACATCTCGTGCAGCGAGCGACGCTCCTCGGGCTTAGACCAATAAAAATCAAAGTTCGCCTTTGCAAAGTCGGCGTTATTGTTATCGGCGGCCGAGACAAGCTTTTCGAGCGCATCGGGCGCCATAAAGTCATCGGATTCCAGAATGCCCACGTACTTGCCGCGCGCCATATCGAGCCCGCGATTCATCGAGTCGCCGTAACCGCTATTGGCCTTGTCAATCATCTTGACGCGCGCATCGCGTGCCATGTACTCGCGAATGATATCCGGCGAGCTATCAGTAGAGCCATCGTTGATGCAGATGATCTCGATGTCCTTGAGCGTCTGCGCCACGGCGGAATCGAGGCACTCGCGCAGGTAGCGCTCAACGTTGTAAATGGGAATAAGCAGCGACAGAACAGGGCTGCCAGAGGCGTTAGTAGACAAATGTGCTCCTTAGGAAATACCTGTCGTTTCATGGTATCAAAGGGTCGTCCCGCCCGCGGGCGTTTATATAATCTATGGAGCCCGCAGAGGCGAACCGATACAAAAGGAAGTCATGCAGCCCAAAGCCGCGCGCAACATATCCATGTTTGCGCGGTTAAAGAAGATCGTCTTGCCCACGCTCTTTTATTGCACTGCCTGCCTGTCTCGATGTACGTCTATCCCCTGCCCGAAATCTCGCTACACGAGATTGGCTGGCTTACGTTGGGCATCGAGTTTATCTGAGTCTACGCCGCCGCCATTTTGCTCGGAATCCTTATGAGCCTTTGCCTCGCGCTTTCCCTGCTCCTCGTGGATATCGTGCGCAGGGCCGTAGTCGAGTCCATCAAGCCCCGTATGAACGGCTAAGCGACCTTCTGACTCCTCAGACCACGAAGCGCGCTTACACCCGAAACAAATAAAATCGCAAAGACAACCGCCCAATTCTTGCAGCCAAATACCGGAATATGAACGATCGCATGATCATGCATAACAACGAAATAGCCCAGAACAACAGCCAGGGGCAACGCCATGAGCAGCGACTGGATCAACACCTTGCGACGACGACCGTCTTGCGCGCCACCTCGCATTGAGCATACGAGCACAGCAATCCAGATCACCAATACGACAGCAAACGAAACAAGGCAAACGACGTTCGAGATCATCGCATAACCGGCAGTTGAGCAAATGGCGAACAGCTGCGGGCTCATGCAATAAAACTCCTTCAAAATCTGAGGCCAGTCAGCCTGGGGCAACAGGGACGAAGTCCCATGCGCAGACCAAAGGCCCATCTCGCCCAGAACGTTCGAAAAAACCTCGTCCCAGCCCAGCACAAACGCCGCGACAACCCATTTCATCGCCTAGGTAAACACAAACGAAAGCCCAAACCCAAAGAGCGCCTGCAGCATCGTGACGACGCAACGTTTGGGGCGCTCACCCTTGGGGAGCGCAATGAAGGCGAAAAAGCAATGCAGGGCGACAACTGCGGCAGGAATCGTTAAAAAGTCAAGAAACGAAAACACGGCGCCCGTCGCTATCGACCAAAGGACAAGGCGGCTAGTGAAAACCCGTGCGTTCGGGGCCGAGCTCAAACGAAGGCTCATGCAAGACATCATGATGAGCGACACAAAGAACGAGATGCACAGCAGCAGATCACCGATAAAATTGAAAAACAGATTGGTCGAGAACAACAGAATTGCAAGGAACCCCAACGTCAATGGCTTTGAAAATCGCTTCCGCAAGGCAACGTAAGCGCAAGCGGAGCCGGCAATCGCCAGAGCGGCCGCAGGCACCACGACAACGTCGATACCACCAATAAACAGGCAGACATTCGTAAGTAGCTGCCATCCATGCCAATACCGGTAGTACTGCTGATGCGCAATCCCGCCGGCTTTCGTAACGTCATCAATCTCGGCAACAGTCATCGTCTTAAACGGAGAACCTTGGTCCTTTTGCTGTGCGATTTCAATGATAAAGCGATTGTTATCAAAGCAAACGGGACCAGCTGCAACACGGTGGTCGTAGACATACATGTCAGACAACAGGGCAGAGGACTCCGAACCCTGCGCATGTGACTCGATAACGGGCCTCGGCAGGCAATTCGCCGCGGTATTGCTCAGGACAAATACGACCTGAAGAACCAAAAACAGCAACATGACCTTGACGGGAAGACTATCGGCAAAGGAAGCTAAACGAGTTTTATTCACAGGGCATCCAAACAGAAAGATCGCGTCCACAGGAATCGGTACCTATGTAATACCACAATGCGCGCTTGAAATTTCGCCACACGTCAACCAGGCTTGTAGCAAACGTTCTTGGTGATTAGCGGAACATTACTCGCGGGCGCCCGCCTACGCTTACAATAGTCGTGTCCCATGGGACACGTTGTTTATTCCGCAGGGCCGATGTACTGCCCACGCGAAAGGATACTCTCGTTCATGACTTCCACCCTCCCCGCTCCCATCGACAAGCTCGCCATCGTCGTCGTCACTTACAAACGCCAGGAGCTCTTGGCCAACCTGTTCGACTCCATGACCGAGCTCACGGCCGCGCCTTGGCGCATCGTGATTGTCGATAACGAGAACTCACGCGAGACCGAGGCCATGTGCGCCGCATTCAACGAGCGCCTCGCCAACCTGTGGGGCATCGACACCGATCAGCCCGATGCAAAGGGTGGCACCGACCGCGTCATCTACGCCCCACAACTCGAAAACGGCGGCGGCGCGGGCGGCTTTTCTGCCGGCACCAAATGCGCCTATGACCTGGGCGCCCAGTGGTTTTGGGTCATGGACGACGACGTACTCGTCATCCCCGAGGGCATTGAGCGCCTGGCCAAGTGGACGGACCGCTACGACGTCATCCAGGGTTCGCGCCTGGACTTCGACGGTGGCGCCTTCTTTTGGCAGTACCAGCTGATCCTTTCGCTTGGCATCCCCAACCCCATCGCAAAGTGGGACCTGGGCCCCGAGGGCTACCGCGCCATGAACCAGCTGTGCTTTGAAGGCGGCCTGTTCTCGCGCCGCGTAGTCGACAAGATTGGCCTGCCCGATGCGCGCTTTTTCATCTACGGCGACGATGCCTGCTACGGCTACGTTGCCAGCCAGCACTTCCCAGCTGCCGTAGTTGCCGACGTGGTGCTCAAGCGCGCCCGCGCCGTCTCTAACTGGGATATCGCCGGCAAACGCCAGCTCAACTCCACAAGCGACACCAACCGCTACTACATCATGCGCAATCGCGGCTTTTTAGCGCGCTACATGCAGATTTACGGCGACTATCATCCTGTGCTGTTCCGCTTGGGCAACGCCGCGACCTTCTGCAAGGAGTTCATTCGTCTAGCAGCGGTCGACAAGTGCTTTAAGACCGGCATTCCGGCGCTGCGCCACGGCATGAAAGATGCCCGCAAGATCATCAAGGACCCCGACTGGAAGCCCATGCCGCCCATGAAGGATGCGGAGTAGCGGGCACCCCCGCAGCATCGCCTCCTACAGCCGCTGGCACACCGCTGCCACATGCTGCTGCCCATCAAACCCAAACCCCCAGCGCATACGGCCCACGCCGGGTCTCGGCACGCGAATCTTGTCGATGCCGGTGCGCTCTATGTCGAGCAGCGCCTGAACGGCCAGCAGCTCTAGGCCCAGCGCGTCCACTTCGGGGTCATACATCATGTTAATCGATATCAGCGGGCGTTCGTCGAGCATGCCTATCGTATCGGCCATGTCGAGCACGGCGCCCGTAGGAAAAACCTGGATGTCCCAGCGATCCTTGCCGCGCTTTCGCCTCGAGGCAGGATTGGCATAGCCCGGCAAGCCAAAGCAGAGGCCCTGCAAGAGCAGATGATATGGCAGCGGCGCATCTGGGTCGGTCGCACCGATTCCCGCATCTCCCAGGATGCGGTCTAGTGCCTGTCTCACCGCACCCTCGTCCCCACGGCACAACCCGTCTCGAAACGCATCGACGTCTCGAATGTCTTCGACAGCACACTCAAACCACTCAATAATCACCAGACGCAAGGCCTGGCGAAGCTCATTATTGGGCAACCGCAGAGTACGGATGCGATTGCCATGCTCTGACTCCTCAGTCATATCCGTCGTCAGGAAACCGGACAGATACAGCGCCGTCCACAGGCCATCATCAGACGAGGCCTCTGACCCCGCAGCACCCAAACAAAACGGGACCTCAAGACATCCATGGGCCTCGAGCAAATCGAACAAGACCGAAAGGCGGTCGAGATTCCACCCGGCAACTACCCTACTTAGACAATCGGCATACCCATACAGATCGGCACGCACAGGCGCCGTGCAGCCTCGGTCCAGAAAACCGATCACACGCGCCGGACTCGAGCAATAGGCCCTGCCAAACCGATATCCCTCGAGCCATTCACGCGCATCATCCAGGTATTCCTCGCGTCCAGCATGGTTCAACAGAGCCTCGACCTCGGCATCCGAAAAGCCGAACCAACGGTCGCACCACGTCGACAGCGGCGTCGAAAGACAATACGAGCAGCTGCGCGAAGAAAGTGCCGCTTCGGCAGGACCGGGATGCTCCCCCATCAGACAAGCCAAGCGGAGCGAATTGCCCGCAGCGGCAATGGCGTCGAACAGCGCACGGTCGAGCAGCTCCGCTGGACCTGCGCCGGACGCGTCCCTCGCGTTCGAACGGCCAAACCACGCTGCGTCGTACCCATCAACGAGCAATACAACCTGCTCATCGCAGGCCATCTCCAGCAGCTCAATGAGCACACCAAGCACCGAGTCAACCTCGTCCGCGCTCGCTACGCCACGCGCAACGCGTTCGATGTGACGTACTTTATCTCGAGCTAAATCCGGGGCTTCCAAGAGCGCCAGCAGGCGAGCGCACTCGCCCGAAAGAGCATCGCGAACAACATCGGCAACAGCGGCGCCGCGCCACGCGGCGCCAGAAATGTCCAGCGATATCACTGGATAGCACGCATACTCGTTCCGATAGCGCCCGCCATCCGCATCCCAAATCAAAGTATCGGCAAATAAGCTCCGACCGGCGCGACCGACTGTGGGACGCTCCAGAAAAGCCTTGAGCATCGACAAGTTCATGCTCTTGCCAAAACCCTCGGGTCGGCAGCACACTATAACAGACGCGTCGCAATCCAGCACATCGGCAATAAACATAGTCTTGTCGACCAGCGTGCAGCAACCAAGAGCCTCCATATAGTCGTACATGCCAATGGGCAAAACCGCATCGTCGGCACAGCCAATCAGACGCTCACCAAAGTCGGCAGCACAACCATTATTTGCCTGTTCAGACACCAAAACGTTCCCCCTAAATCGCAGCACGATGCCAATTGTAATGACCGCCTCGCGCGTACTAATGTCGGTACGCAAACAGATCGGGCAACGGTAGCAACATGGGGTGTGAGGGGGCATAACTAATCGTTGCACAACAAAACAGGGTCCGATGCAGCAGCACCAGGCCCCGTCCCGACTCTTTAGTTATCTGACAATCGAGAGGCTACTCCTCAGAACTGTCCTCCCCAGCAGCCTTACGCTGCTGATCGAGCTTATTCTTGCCACTCACAATAGAGGTGGCACCCAGTGTGGCCAAGCTTGCACTGGCAAGGCTCGCCATCACGATGAGGTCGCCCGTCTTGGGCATGATGCCGCCCGAGGTCTTAGTGGTGGTAGTCGTCGTCGTGGTCACCGTATTGGAGCCATTTTGCTCCTGGTTCTGGTTGTCGGCGTTGCCCTTACCGCCGTCCTCGCCCTGCTGCTTTCCGTCGTCGGTCTTGCTCTTTTCCTCGTCCTTACTCCGAGCGGACTTCTCGCCCTTTTCCTCAGAGCCAGTACCCTTATCGGACTCGGTCTTCTCGGAATCATCGTCCTTGGAGTCACCCTTTGCGGCCTCGGTCTTTTCCGTGGAAGCCTGATCAGAATTGTTCTTGTCAGGAGACGAGTTGCTTACGCCAGCCATCAGCGAGGAACCAAACGTGTAGCCAAGCTGCACAACGAAAGAGGGCTTTTTGTCCGTCGAAGTAACGGGCGCGTCCGGCGCCTTATTCGAGTCGTCCTTGGAAGCGCCGGAATCAGAAGCGGCGTCAGAGTTTGAGTCATTGCTAGAACCAGTATTGACGGAAGAATCGCTCGAGCCAGTGGAGGAGTCGGAGGAACCAGCGTCAGTCGAACCAGAGGCGGCGCTGTCCGTATTGCCGGCAGAGCTTGAAGACGAATCGCCCGCAGCAGAGCCATTCGAATCGGAGCCGTTCGAGGTAGAGCCGTTGTTGGCAGTGCCACCAGCAGAGCCATCGCCGTCAGCATCGGTCGAGGGCGCATCCATCTTGTCATCGTTGGCATCGTCACTCGAGTCGTCATTCGAATCAGGCGTCGGAGAAGGTGCCGGCGTGGGCTCGGGCTGCACGGGCTCCACAGGCGTTGCCGCCGCAGCCTCGTCCTCGGCAATATAGACCAGACAATCCTTGAGCTCATTGCGGTAGCGGTTCTTCCAGCCATTGTGATACTGGGGCTGGCTTGCATACTTGGTCGCCACGTTATTGACCACGCTGTTGGAAAGCGCCGTCACAAACTCGCGGTCCGTCATGCTGTTGGAAAGGTTTGCCCAGCGGAAGAAGTCTCTGCAGCCACCGGTGCCGCACATGTTGGTAATACTCCACACCATGCCCTTGACACAGTCGGCGCGGCCGGAGATATCAATGCCGAGAGCACTCTTGAGCCACGCCTCGGTCACCGCATAGTACGAGTTATACGCATAGGCATCCTGCAGCGCCGAGAACTCAGCAGGGTCGGTGTTATAAGCACCCTGGAATGCCTCCTGCGCAATACGACCCAGCTCGGTGAGCTGGCCGTTCGCATACATGGGGTTGTTCGCGTTGGAAATCTCGCTGCCGCGATCGATCGCAGCCTTAAGCATGCCGTACTTGGCAGAATCGTAGTTATAGACCTGCTTCATAAACGGAATGAGCGACCAACGACGGTCGAACTGGTAATAGCCCAGCGCGTTATAGCCGTCGCCATACGAAAAGCCCTGGTTATAGTTGCCGTGGCTCTCGTATTTGGTGAAGTACTTCATCTCGGCAGTCACGTTGACAAACGAGACACCCTGAACCGACCTCAGCACACCCGAAAAAGACTGCTGGGTGTAAAGGCCCTTATCGATATCGGTGGCATCCGAGGCAACACCCGGCGTGGGCTCCTCGGCAACAGCAGTCACAGGCGCGGCAACGGCGCCAAACGAAAGCGCCAGCGTCAGGCCCGCCACAATCGCGGAATGCTTGGGCTGCATAAGATCCTCCCTGCATTGGTGTAGTTAAAGTGCAGTTTGCAAAGATGAATCTAAGTATTGCAGCTCGCCCGCTGTTGCACAACAACCCCTCGGTAAACGGCAACTACCCTCCGCGAAATCTTAAGGAATTAAACAAACTGGTCGTCGGGCGCCATCAGAAGCTCGCCGTAACGCTCCATCAGTCCGTCCCTCAACTGGCAGAAAGCGGGAATATAGGCGTTCAAGATGCGCTGAATCAAATCTTGAGCGAGCTTATTGTCATAGATATGGACGTTCGTATTGCGGTCTCTGAGCATATCTAGCCAGGCTGCCTCATCAATAAAGTCGTAGAATCGGTAGGCCTCCTTCAAGATGGCACGAGGAGACCCCGACGCGGCAAGCGTGGCACCCTCATACTCGAGCAGACGCTTAAGGAGCTTCCAGCTCAGTTCAAATTGAAGATTGAACTTATTAATCAATCCACTCTGAACAAAATCATTATTGAGATCCTGATTGGGTGCATCCTCAAGATTCGCCAAGGCGCTGGCAAAGTTCTCATATTTTTTCATACAGAATCACACCATCCCTGGCAATTTCATCGAGTAATTGCTGCGATAAGGACTCGTCGAGATTGACGACATCTACATCTAAAAGAGTATCAAGACGCTCATCGATCAAATATGAGAAACGGCCGAAATCCCGGCAACCTGCTACGGCGATGTCAATATCGCTCTTGGGCAAGTTGTCGCCTCGAGCACGAGAACCAAACAACACGACCTTCTCGGCGTCACATTCCCGAGCAAAAACTTCGATTTGTTTGTACACCTTGTCAAGAGATGCCATTTGCACCCCTACAGCTTAATGTCAAAGTTGATCTCGGGGACGGCGGCCAGGTCGGCCAGCGTCACGCCGTCGACGTACTTTTCGATCACGTCGTCCAGACCGCGCCAGAACTTGACGGTCGAGCAAAGATCACTGCGGGTACAGCTGTTGTCAATGCCATCGCACGCCACCGGAGCCGTGCTGCCCTCGACGGCACGCAGGATGTCGCCGGCGCGCACCTCGGCCGGGTCCTTCGCCATCATGTAGCCGCCGCCCTTACCGCGCACGCTCCTAAGCAGGCCCGCCTTCATGAGCGGACGAACCAGCTGCTCCAAATACTTTTGTGAAATATGCTCGCGGTCAGCGACCTCGCGAAGGGCAATCTTGCCCTCGGCGTCACCAAGCGCTGCGATATAGATCATCAGCCGGAGGGCATAGCGGCCCTTAGAAGAAATGAGCATACCTACCCTCTCATCGTTACCGGGACAAAATACCAGGTTTGTTTGTCCCAAATCTTATGCACGCGGGGCAAACAAACCTGATTATTATGTCCCACATCTAAAAAGTCGAGTGGATTAGTCGGGTTTTCACTTGACTAACGCCGAACCCATAGTAACTTTATTCCGAGAAGATTCCTAGGGTTTAGTACACCTATGAGTACACCATATACAGAGAGGGACAGCATGAGCGCAAATCCGCTGCTTTCCATCGAAGGTCTGACCGCCTCCGTGGACGAGAAGACCATCCTCCACAACGTCAACCTCAACGTCGCCGCCGGCGAGACCCACGTGCTGATGGGACCCAATGGCGCCGGCAAGTCCACCCTCGGCCACCTGGTCATGGGCGACCCCGTCTATACCGTGCAGGACGGCCGCATCGTCTTTGACGGCCAGGACATCACCGAGCTCACCACCGACAAGCGCTCGCGCGCCGGCCTGTTCCTGAGCTTCCAGGCCCCAGTCGAGATCCCGGGCGTGCCGCTGTCGAGCTTTTTGCGCGCCAGCATCGCCGGCCGCCCCGGCCTGGAGATGAAGGGCAAGGAGTTCCGCCGTCGCGTCAAGGAGCTCGCTGCCGAGCTCAACATGGACACCGCCTACCTCAACCGTGAGCTGGGCGTGGGCTTCTCGGGCGGCGAGAAAAAGAAGGTCGAGATGCTCCAGCTTCTGCTGCTGCAGCCCAAGCTCGCCATCCTGGACGAAACCGACTCCGGTCTGGACGTTGACGCCCTGTCCACCGTCAGCCACGGCATGGACGCCTACCGCAAGAGCTGCGACGGCTCCATGCTCATCATCACGCACAACACGCGCATCCTGGAGCACCTGGATGTCGACCGCGTCCACGTTATGGTCAAGGGCCATATTGTGCGCGAGGACGACGCCTCGCTCATCCCCTGGATTGACAAGAACGGCTTTGAGACCTTCGAGCGCGAGGCCGCCGAGCAGCGCGCCCAGGCCGAGGCCGCCGCTGCCGAGCAGCAGGCGTAAAGGGGCGACGCAATGACCAAGAACCGCACCGAGGTCGCGGACATCGACCGCAGCCTCTACGACTTCACCTATGGCGAGGAGGGATTCGAGCGTCTCGACGCCGGCATCACGCCCGACATCGTGCGCGAGATCAGCGCCAAGAAGGACGAGCCGCAGTGGATGCTCGACCTGCGCTTAAAGTCCCTCGAGATATTCAATCGTTTTCCCGACCCGACGTGGGGTCCCTCCATCGAGGGCCTAGACATGGACAACATCGTCACCTACGTCAAGCCCAACACCGACCAAAAGCACGACTGGGAGTCGGTGCCCGACGACATCAAGAACACCTTTGAGCGCCTGGGCATCCCCGAGGCCGAGCGCAGCTACCTGGCGGGCGTCGGCGCGCAGTACGACTCCGAGCTGGTCTACCACAACATGCAGGACACCGCGTCCAAGATGGGCATCGTCTACTCCGGCATCGAGGAGGCCCTGCACGACCCGCAGTGGGAGCCGCTCATCCACGAGAAGTTCATGACGCTCATCCCACCCACCGACCACAAGTTTGCGGCCCTGCACGGTGCCGTGTGGTCGGGAGGCTCGTTTGTCTACGTTCCCAAGGGCACCAAGCTCGATTTTCCGCTGCAGAGCTACTTCCGCCTCAACGCCAAGGGCGCCGGCCAGTTTGAGCACACGCTCATCATTGTCGAGGACGACGCCGACCTGCACTTTATCGAAGGTTGCTCCGCGCCCAAGTACAACGTGGCCAACCTCCACGCCGGCGCTGTGGAGCTGTTTGTGGGCAAGCGCGCGCACCTGCGCTACTCGACCATCGAGAACTGGTCCAAAAACATGTACAACCTCAACACCAAGCGTGCGCGCGTGGACGAGGATGGCGACATCGAATGGATCAGCGGCTCCTTTGGCAGCCACGTGGGTTATCTCTACCCCATGAGCGTGCTCAACGGCCGCCGCGCTCGCTCGAGCTTTACCGGCATCACCTTTGCCGGTGCCGGGCAGAACCTCGACACCGGCTGCAAGGTCGTGCTCAACGCACCCGAGACCTCGGCGACCGTCGAGACCAAGGGCATCTCCAAGAGCGGCGGCATCCAGACCTTCCGCAGCTCCATTGTGGCCACGCCTAAGGCCGAGGGCTCCAAGGCAACCGTGAGCTGCCAGTCGCTCATGCTCGACGACCAGAGCCGCTCCGACACCATCCCCGCCATGGACATCCGCGCCAAGAACGTCGATATCGGCCACGAGGCCACCATCGGTCGCATCGGCGACGACAAGGTGTTCTACCTGATGAGCCGCGGCATCTCGGAGGAAGAGGCCCGCACCATGATCGTCAACGGCTTTGCCAACCCGGTCTCCAAGGAGCTGCCGCTTGAGTATGCCGTCGAGATGAACAACCTGATCAAGCTCGAGATGGAAGGAGCGATCGGATAATGAAACAGGAAACCAACACCGCTGCCACCACGCTCGAGCAGGTCAACGCTATGCCGGCCGCCACTTGGGGTTGGCTCAAGATGAACCAGACCAAGCTCGAGCTTTCAGACGAGCTTGCCACCGCTCCCGCCGAGGCCGTTGAGGTTGAGGGCCTGAACGAGCAGTTCCGCGGTGCTGCCGACGCCTTCGACGCCGCCATGGACGCCATGGCCGAGCGCTTCCCCGAGCGCCG
>OLOY01000566.1_pt1 | contig 24297 bp, 19 predicted proteins | sample 1672771 | NCBI WGS metagenome assembly OLOY01 (sample SAMEA3136722, study PRJEB25190) | human gut metagenome
TGATAGGTTTGGATGATGATGTTGGTTTTGACTGTATGTAGTTTTGAAGGTACATGGAATATAGACAGGAATGAGAAGCAGTGCGAAAGCACTGTTTTTTTTGCAATAACTTCCATAGAACGAAATGTATTAAGATATCAGATTGATAGATACAACAACCAACTTGATGTATTTTAATATCGATTGACCATATTTAACGAATATTGCTAAAAAGCAGAGCACAAGCTGTTTTTTGTTTGACAAATCACTCCTTTGTGGTCTAATATACGACTCATAAAGAATATCAATTCGTTTTGAGGAGTAGATTATTATTATGAAGATGTGGAAAAAAGCAGCAAGTGTTAATCCAGAATTAATTGATAAAAGAGAAAATTTATCAGTTGATTCTGGGTTATTTTTTTGGGGTAAAACACGTAACTTCTTGAAATAGTGTTATAAATCTTGAAATAGTGTTATAAATCTTGAAAATTTAATATTCATTAAATTGGAAAGTTTTGTTAACATAGTGTTAAGAAACAAATACAAGAGATTACCGATAGACAGCAGAGGGGAGACAGAAATTATATTATCGGGTTATGAAAAGGGATGGAGTTCGAAAAATGAGAGGAAAGGCAAAACAGAGAGTTAGTCTGATACTTGTAGTGACAATGGTACTTGGAACAGTATTAACAGGAAATACTGTATTTGCAGCAGGAGAGAGCAGTGACGAACAAGATCGGATAAAAATTAATATTTCTAAAGATTCTGAACAAACTGTGGAACAGAATGTTACACAGACAATTCATGTGACTGCGCAGGGGCAGTGCTCGCAATCAGTCTGTCTGAATGTATATCTAAAAAACGAGGACGGATCTGCGGCAACAGATATAGATGCAGTCAATCTTCTGACAAGCGATCAGCTTACAGATAAAAACACACAGAAAACAATCGATGAGACATTGAAAGATTCAGTGACTCTTAATAATGGAACAAAGGCAAGTCCAACAGCAGAGTGGAAGAACGACAAGGACGATAATGGAAGAGTTACTTCTAAATATCTGCAGATTACAATGCCAACAGATGCAACAGCAATCAACTTTGATATGCAGCTTCAGTATCGCACAGATGAAGCAAGCTATACAAAGAAAGTGCTGGTTGAGGCGAAGGCATTCGAAGAGGAGCAGGATATCACAGAAGCAGCTAAGAGAGCAGACGAGAGCAAAGAGAATGAAGCGACAGTTGTCTGGGAAGGTCAAGCAGTAAGTCAACCAGAAAGCGAAGCTGCGGATGAGGACGCGGACGGAGAAAATAATATTAATACGGTGTCAGAAACAGGAGGATATACATTGTATTTTGAGCAAAATACAATAGATGACCCTGACTCTGCTTGGGATAATGCAACACAAATTTCTGTATATGCATTTAATAGTAATGATGACAACACGGGCGTTCTGCAGATGTATAAAGTATCTGAATCAGATTCAAAGAATATTTGGAAAATCATGTTTGATAAGAAATGGACACAGGTAATCTTTTTAACAGGTAACAACTGGGATGGTGTTTCTAACCAAACAGAGGATATACAGATTGATTGGAGCCTGAATTCACCATGTTATAAATTGAAAGGTGAAGCTGCATCGGATAATAAAAAGAAAGTAGATACTCCGTTTGAGTACAAAGAAACACCACTTGATGCAGATGGAATAACAGTATATTACGATGCCACATTATCAAAATTGTCTTATGAGGATAATAAAAAAGGAATTCCAAATCCAGATAGTACTGTTTATTATTATGCTACAAATGGTACTAAATCTACTGAAGGAAAAATGACCAAAGAAAAAAAAGAAATAAATGGATATGATTATAACGATGTATATAAAGTCACTCTTCCAAAAGGATATGGGAAAATACGATTTGCAGCAAATCCGGTATCTAATGCGAATGATGCAAGTAATGGTGAAGCAACTGAGCTATTGGATATTCCTTCACCTTCAGTTTTAACAAATCCATGTTATTACGGTGATTCAAGTGATAATGTTATCTACGATAGGGGAAATCGTGGTGGCTACTGGGAGGAAGCATATACAGTAAGAGATGCAGAAACAGGAAAGGGTACGACGGTTGTAGATGTACCGAATGAAGTAGAAAAAAGAAATGAAGATGAATTATATGTAAATACAACGATTTACGATTATTATTCAGATTATGAATTGAATGGTTTAAATAGAGACAACTATCAATCCAATATTCCAGTGAATAGTCACAGAATTTATCAGCCATTCCGTCAGTTTAACATGGCAGTGAGCGATTATTATCAAGTAAATGGTGCAACATCACCATTATACTGGGGGAACTTCCAGAACTATAATGACGCGACAGACTTTAAGAACATTGCTGGAACAATGAACTTATTTGGTTATCCTAATTCTAAAGATGATTCAAATTTATATCAAAAATTCTTTTACGAAAATAACTCCATGTGGGGAAGTGATGGAAACAAGTTATCAAGTGGAAATAATGCAACCCAGGGATTGGTTGCAGATCAGTTAAATAATAATAGTCTACAATTAAAAACAGACAGTGGAACGGCATTAGCACCATTTTTTGATAAAGATTTTTTAAATGGAAATAATTCGAAAAATACCGTACTTGGAAAAGTATATGAAAATGTAACATTTCCATTTGTAAAAAAGGCAATGCGTTCATCAAGTACAGAGTCAACAGGAACGCTAGATTACTGGTATTTTAATAGTGCTGATAAAGAGGCAACTAACAAAAATCTTCAATTAAAATATGATGCTACAGATGAATATTTCTTGCAATCAAATAATGAAGAGGTAAAGGGAAGTACAACGAATGGAGCAACTGCGAATGGAAATTATTTTCCACTAAATTCAAAAGAGCAATCAGGTAAGGCTTCACAATTGAACTACGGATTCGGTCAAAAGTTCGATTTGAAGTTCCGACTTACATCGGATGGAAAGGTTCTTGATTCTGCCAATAAGGAAGTGCCAATTGAATTTAACTTTTCCGGTGATGATGATGTATGGGTATTCATCGATGGCCAACTGGTTCTTGATATTGGTGGAGACCATGCTGTGGTAACAGGAAGAATAGATTTCGCAAATAAAAAGGCTACGGTTAGTAGTGCAAAGAACTCCAGTTTAGGAGGCACCTCTAACGGAGAAGTAGAGAAAGATTTTCCTAAAGAATTAGACACAAACAATTATTTCACAAAGGAACATACACTCACCATGTTTTACATGGAGCGTGGACTTTGGGAATCAAATATGCAGATCACTTTCAACTTCCCACAGGAGAATAAGCTCACTGTAGAGAAGAAAGTTGATACATCAGGAGCAAATGAGATTTTCAAAGATGCCTTAGCAGATGTCGGAACGTTTGACTTTGAAATAAAGAATCTTGCCACAAGTGGCACATCTAAAGAAGTGTCAAAGCCTAGCAGCCCGGAGAAAAAGCAAGTATTCAATAATTATACAAATCAGAGTAGTATTTCTGGAACAGGAGTGAAGAATTCAAGTGTTGAAGTGGTTGATGATTCTACGGGTAACGGAAAAGGAAAGCTTATAAGCAGCTATTATCCGGGAGAGAAGAAATCAACGGATACGCAAGAAAAAACAGATTCGAGATTAGTAAAGATTCAGGCAAGTATTGAAGGTACATTTGACGCATCAGATTCAAAAGGTTACAAGTATTTGCAATTTGATGTGTATAATACGGATGAAAATGCGTCAGGGACAGATCCTTTTGTTGCACTGGTAGATGAAGATGGAACAAGGATAGGAGCGTGGGCAAGTTTCCTTACTTATAATGGTCGAAATAATAATATTGATAATAAAATTTGGAAGACAATACGAATCGATCTTAATAAATTAAAGGAAAAAACATTAGACGAGGGAACAACAAGTGGATTTGACTTCAGCAAAGTGAAAGAAATCCAATTTGCTTACTGGGATGATGTGACAGTTTATCTTGACAAGTTTGCATTTGTAAAGCCAGCGAGTGTCGAGAAAACAGGATTCACAACAGAACAGGAAGATATTCCAGATTATGGATCAATTGAATCAAAGAAGCTGGAACCGGTGAATGGCGCATATTATCAGAATACAAATGGAGATACAATCATCTACAGTGATGGACTTCTTAGTATTGGAAATAAAGAAAGTGCAATATTCAGCGATCAGTTCCGAAGAGGAAGTTATCTTTCCATTGCCGAGAAAAATGTTTCATCTGATGTATTTACTACAACATGGTCATTGTATGAAAATGGAATGATTGTAAATCCAGGTTATTTGACTCCTACAGGTTCTACTACAGTAACCGGTAACGGACAAAAATCTGTTGAAAATCAATCAGGATATGCGGTAAATGATGGAAGAACAGAGCAGAATGAGATAGTAGGGAAACCTAATGAATCAACGATTGTATTCCGAAGTTATGCAAATCCTGATAGTGTTACTGCAGTGATTGATCTGAAAGCAAAATATGTAAATAAGCTGCGGACAGGATCCATTTCTTTGAAAAAAGAGTTAAGTAGTGGAGAGAAAGAATCTAAATCTGGAAGAAAGTATCAGTTTAAAATCGAATACCGAAATGTTGCAGGAATGAAACTGGAAGCAAATATGGGAGAAGCTGTTATTACGCAGACAATTGAATTGGAAGCGGGAAAAGAAACAACAATCAGTGGTATTCCTGCAGGAACCGATTATACAATTTACGAAGTAATACCGGATAGTGCCGATTATAGTCTGGAAAAAGTGAATGTTACAAATGCTGGAAATGACAAGAATGTCAAAGCAGAGAACAATGTAGTTACAGGAATTGTAGTTGCAGATGATGGTGACAATCCAACTAGCACAGAGGTTACATTTGTGAATACGGTTACACCATTGATTTCCATTTCTGGAACGAAGACTTGGGAAGGCGGAGAGACAAAAGATACACCGGATAACATTGTTGTTCAGATTCAGCGGCTTAATCCAGATACTAAAGAATATGAACAAGCAAAAGATAAGTTAGGAGAACTGATTCCAAATCAAGTTGTTGATATTAATAGTGACTGGAAGTATACATTTACAGGATTATTGAAATATGTGAATTATACAGCGACTGATAAACAAGAATGTAAGTACAAGGTTGTAGAATTGGGAACTTTAAGAAGTTCGGAGGAACTTGGTGACGTGACACCGGATCCACAGAATCCAGCACATATAAAGCCAATAGCAGGATATTATCCGGAATATAAAGATGGCAGTTTTGATATTACAAATAAAAAAACTGGTACATTGAAAATTATAAAGAAAACCGGAAAAAATGACTTCTTAAAAGGTGCAGAGTTTACGCTTTATACAGATTCTAATACAGCGAAAGTTGCGAGGGATTATTCAGGAAGAAAACTGACAGGTACTACTGGAGATAACGGAGAGTTAGTCTTCGATAATATTATAGCTGGAACGGAAGAACATCCGATTACATATTATCTGAAAGAAGTAAAGACAAAAGCCGGTTATGTGCTCTTAAAAGAGCCGATTCAGATAACACTTCCATATAAGTATAATGCGGGAGATATAGTGAATGGAAATAAAGTAACGAAAAGTGGTGTGACATGGAACCTTACTTACACTATCATTAATGATAAAGCATTCGATCTTCCGGCAAGTGGAAATAAAGGAATTTTCAAATTTATCGTAATCGGAATTACAGCAGTTCTGGTAGGTGGTTACTTGTTAACAGCAAGAAAGAAAAGCAGAAAGAAGAGAGTTTCAAGGAGAGGCTAAAAGAATCAATGAACCAGTATTCGTAGGGAATAGGGAGTCCCTTTGAATAGATTTAGAAAAAAAGAAGGAGAAGAGAGCAATGAAGAAAAATGTTTTGAAAAAATTTGCGGCGGCAGCACTTGCGGCGGCAACAGTAATGAGTAGCATGTCAGTGATGGCGTTTGCAGATGATACGGGAGCGACAGCAAAAACAGGTAGTGTTACGATTACGAAGTGTGAAAGTACAGAGGATGGATATGAAACGCTTAACCCAAATTATGGAGCAGCTCAAGATGTGTCAGCAAAAGAAAAGTTAAAAGATGTTGAGTTTGCATATATAGCAGTTGGAGATCGTGAGCAGGTAGACGTAAAAGATGCTACTGGTGAAATGACAACAGAGATGCTTTATACATTATCAAATGAAGCAGTTAAAGCATTAGGATTGGAAGAATCTGATCAAATAACAGAAAATAGCAAGATATATTACAGAATGTCTACCTTAAATAAAGCTATCAAAAACAAAAAAGATGATGTGATTGCTTTGGTGAAAGATAAAACAAAAGATCATACAGGAGCTAATACAGAAGAAACAGGAAAAGGAAAAACAAGCGGAGATGGAACAATTAAGTTCGATAAGCTGTCTTTAGAAAAGTTATATCTCTTTGCAGAGACAAATGCTTCAGGAGCAACGAAAGTAGATGGTACATCAGTAGCAGTTACTAAAGTATCTGTTCCGTTCTTTGTATCACTTCCATTTACAGATAAAGATGGAAATTCTGTAAAAGATATTTATGCATATCCAAAGAACTCAACAGGTACAGCTACAATTGATAAGAAAATTGTGGAAAATGGAACAGATAAAGCAACAACAACTGCTAATATCGGAGATACAATTAATTACAAAGTAACTTATAGCATTCCGGTAGGTGAGAATGGATTAGAGTCTTTAGTTGTAACAGATACAATGAGTAAAGGGTTAACATTTGTAAATAATCCAGATAATATCAAAGTATTAAATGGCAACGAAGAAGTAGATAGGACAATGTATACTGTTAAGGATAGTAAAGATGATTCTACAAAAGTTACAACTATTACAATTACATTTAACAGTGACAAATATTGCAAAACATTAGACCCAAATACAACACAGAACTTTACAATTACATATACAGCAACATTAAACAAAGATGCAGTTCTTGGACAGAGCGGAAATACAAATGATGTTTTCGTAACATATAGAAATACAGGTGATGTTGACAGAGATACAGAGCATAAAAGCACTACTAAAGTATTCACATACGGAATTGACCTTCTGAAAAAGGGTGAAGGTGTAGATAAACTTGTAGGAGTAAAATTTAAATTAACAGATGGAAACGATAACGTAGTAAGTGTTGAGAAAAAAGGAAAAAATACATTCTATACACCGGGCGGAGATTCAAATGAAGTAGAAACAGGCGCCGACGGAAAAATCTACATCAGAGGTTTAAAACCAGGTACATACAAACTGACAGAGACAAAAACAAACGCAGGTTATGTACTTCTGAAAGATCCAGTAGTGATTGTGATTAAAGAGGATAATGCAATAGGAGGAGCAGAAGCAACTGTAGGCAGTAAACCTGTTACAATGCAGAACGATCAGAAGAATTCAGGCAGCAAAACAGCCGAAGTACCACTCACAGTAGTCAACAGCAAGGGATTTGACCTTCCGGCTACAGGCGGCAGAGGTATTGCACTCTTCACAATCGCAGGTATCGCAATCGTTGCAGCTGCAGGATCACTCTTATTCATGAGAAAAAGATCCAAATAATTAATTAGATGCTCTCATATACATAATTAATACTACACAGGGAAACAGAAATGACTGTTTCCCTGTATTTGAAAGTGAGAAAGCACATTTCTTGTTTTCAAATACAGGGAAGGAGCAGGAAAATGAAAAATAAAATAATTAATATCTTTCTTGTGCTGATTCTGCTTTGTGGAATCGGCGTTTTGAGTTATCCGTTTATCAGTAATATATTACAGGATAGAAAACAGGATCAGATTCTTACAGAATATAATGAAGAGATGGAGAAGCTGTCAGATGCAGAGATTGAGGATGCGAAAGAAAAAGCAAAGCAGTACAATGACAGTTTGAGCAATACAGTTGTTATATCGGATCCATTTGATCCGGATGCGGCAGATTATATTTCAGCATTGAATCTTGAGAAAAATGGAATTATGGCGTATATTGAGATTCCAAGGATTGATGTGTATGAACCTGTGTACCATGGCACATCAGAAGAAGTGTTAGCAAAAGGTGTTGGTCACCTGGAGGGGACATCTCTTCCAATTGGTGGAGAGAGTACACATACAGTACTTTCCGGGCATACAGGACTTCCGGAAGCGGAAATATTTACGAAGCTGGAATCTGTAAAAGAAGGGGATATTTTTCTTATTCATGTGCTGAATGAGACATTGGCATATAAGGTGGATCAGATTAAGGTTGTTGAGCCATCGGAAACAGATGATTTGAAAATCGTTCCGGGGTATGATTATGCAACATTGGTGACGTGTACACCTTATGGGATTAATTCACATCGTCTTTTGGTAAGAGGCATTCGAACAGAATATACGCAGGATGTGAGTGATGAGGCAGCAGGACAGGCAGAGGAAGGTCCGGATGGCGGTGGCTGGAAAGCAATGTACGAAAAAGCCATTATAGAAGGCATTCTTTTTGCAGTGATTCTGGTTGTTCTGATCAATGTGATTGTGCGCAAGTTTGGGAAAAAGAATAAATCAGAAGTTGCGATTTATGATGAAAAAGAGAAGAAGGAAAAGAAACCATGCAAAAAAGCAGGAAAAAGAAGGAGAAGAAAAAGCAAAAGAACAGAACGCTGATGGCGATTATGCTGATAATTCTGTATCTTGGAGGTTTGTTTGTGTATGCAATCCCAGATTTGCAGAAGGTTGCATTGCAGAAGGAGAACGAGAAAGCAGTAGCACATTTTAAAGAAGAGGTGGAAGGAAGCCAGCAGGATAAAAGTGGTGAAGAGACAGACTCCACCTCTGCCGATTCCAATCAGATCCCAAAGAACGCCCAGCTCTACCAGGAGATGCAGGCATATAATCAGCAGATCTTTTCCGATGGTCAGTCAGGACTGACTGATCCGTGGTCTTACGAGCAGGAGACATTGGATCTGTCGAAGTATGGGATTGATGACGGGATGATCGGAATTCTTGATATTCCGAAGATGGATGTGACATTGCCATTATATCTCGGCGCAACGCAGGAGAAGATGGCGAAAGGTGCGGTCATGCTTGGACAGACTTCATTTCCGGTGCAGGGCACGGACAGTAATTGTGTGATCGCAGCGCACAGAGGATGGAAGGGGATTCCGATGTTCCGCGAGATTGAGCGGTTGGAGATCGGAGATGAACTGACGATACAAAACTGTCAGGAAACATTGACGTATCGTGTGTCGGAGATTGAAATCATCCTGCCGGATGAGAGTGACAAGATCATGATTCAGCCGGGGCGGAATATGGTGACTTTGATGACATGTCATCCTTATACGCAGAATTCCAGAAGATATGTTGTATATTGTGATGAGGTTGGAACACAGCCGGAGGCAGCAGTTGATGCAGCAGAAGAGGCGGACAGCAGCCAGCAAGAGATTATCACCACTTCCGAGCAGAACAGAACGGAAGCATTAGAGGAAGATCAGCGTCTGATTGAGAGAGATACGTTATGGAGGAAAGCCGGTTATGCTGGAATCGGGCTAATCGGAGTATTAATTATTTTTGGATTTATCCCTAGGAAAAAGCATTGAGATGCGTTATACTAAGAAAGATGTGAATGAAAACATGGTACAAAGGAGATGGAGCAATGATTCGTTTTACATGGTATGAACTGCTTTGGCTGTTTTTCATCTATTCTTTCTTAGGATGGGTGCTGGAGACAGCGGCCGCAACAGTAAAACAGAAGAAGTTTGCGAACAGAGGTCTGGTGAATGGACCGTTCTGTGTGATCTACGGTATCGCCGCTCTGTTCATGACATTTGGATTACAGGAGCTAAGAGGAGTCTGGCTTTTTTTATTTGCGACGATTTATGCTACAGTGATCGAGTGGGTTGCAGGTCATTTGATCGAGAAGGCATTTAAAGCCAGATGGTGGGATTACTCCAAGATCAAATGGAATCTGGACGGATATATCTGTATCCCGGCTTCTCTTGTCTGGGGTGCTCTTGGATATCTCGGAATCCGCTGGGGAAACAGATTTGCAATCATAGTATTTAAAATGTTGCCTCTGTTCCTGATGAAGATCCTTGTATTGGTTCTTCTTGGCGTATTGGTTGTGGATATCCTCGGATCTTATCTGCTGCTTCGTGGAAAAGGGAAGAACCTCGCGCGGTGGGAAGCTACGAATGAAGGTCTGGATAAAGTCAGCAATAAGCTTGGAAGTGCGATTTCCGGATGGGTTGGGAAACGTATCCAAAAAGCGTATCCAAAAGCGAGGAAACTGATCCGCAAGGAAGAGGAATCGGAGAAGGGAAAAGTATTTGCCGCAGGCTGTGGGTTCTATAAGATTGTGCTGTTGTTCTTTGTTGGAGCATTTCTTGGAGATATTACAGAGACGATTTTCTGCAGGATCACGGCAGGTGTGTGGATGAGTCGCTCCAGTGTGGTCTGGGGACCGTTCAGTATTGTCTGGGGACTGGCGATCGCACTTGTGACAGCGATGCTTTACAAATATAAAGATAAGAGTGACAGCTTCTTATTTATCATCGGTACATTGCTCGGTGGAGCATACGAATATCTTTGTAGTGTATTTACTGAAATTGTATTCGGGAAAGTATTTTGGGACTATAGCGAGATTCCATTTAACTTAGGAGGCCGAATCAACTTATTATACTGCTTCTTCTGGGGAATTGCAGCAGTTGTCTGGTTTAAGAAGATCTATCCGTACATTTCCGCATGGATTGAGAAAATCCCGATGCTGACAGGGAAGGTGCTCACCTGGTTTTTGATCATTTTTATGGTCTGCAATGTGGCTGTGTCATGTATTGCACTTGTTCGTTATGACGAACGTGGAAAGGGCGTTGTAGCGGAAAACAGCATTCAGAAATGGGCAGATGAGCATTACGATGATGCGAAGATGGAGAAGATTTATCCGAACGCAAAAGCGACAGAATAGAAAATAAGATGTAAACGAGAGGGAAATGGTATGATGGAGAATAAAAAGATGCGGGCAGAGCATCCGAAGAAAGAGCTTGCAGTGGATATTTTGTATGATATTATAGGAAGTATTTTGTTTGGTGCCGGAATCTATACATTTGCAGAGGGAGGAAATTTTGCGCCTGGAGGAATTTCAGGTATTGCCTTGATTATGAACAAGTTATGGAATCTTCCGGTCGGTACAATGACGCTAATCCTGAATATTCCACTGGTCATCATCAGTTACAAAACAGTAGGAAAGCGGTTTTTGATGAAGACTGCGAGGACAATGATTATTTCAACCATTTTTGTCGATCTTGTATTTCCGATGTTCCCATACTATACAGGACAGCGTCTGCTTGCAGCGATTTACTCGGGAGCATTGCTTGGACTTGGGATGGTTCTTTTCTATATGAGAGGTTCTTCTTCGGGCGGAGCAGATTTCCTGACGATGACGATCAAAAAGAAGAGACCACATATGTCTCTTGGTCGACTGACGTTGTTGATCGACTTGATCATTATTTTAATTGGATGGCCGGTATTCGGTGATGTTGACTCAGTTCTTTATGGATTGATCGCAGTATTTGTCTGCTCTGTGGTAATTGACAAGATTCTTTACGGAATCGGTGCAGGAACACTTGCAATCATTGTCACATCGAAGGGAGAGGAAACAGCAGAAGAGATTGGAAGAATCACCGACCGTGGTGTGACATCTTTGGAAGGAATGGGTACTTATACAAAGAGTAAGAGAAATGTTCTGCTCTGTGCATGTTCCAAGTCAGAAGCGTATCTTGTGAAAAATGCAGTTTACCAGGTAGATGACTCTGCGTTTGTAATGTTCACTGAGACGAGTGAGGTGCTTGGAGAGGGATTCAAGGAAAGTCTTGATGAGCTGTAAATAAAAGAGAAGAATATGAAATAGAAAAAGCTGCTGTCTGAACTGTTGCTTGCGGGACTCGTGAACAACAGACGGACAGCAGCTTTTCTATATGTTCTTTATGCAGAAATTCGTTTTCAAAGATATAAAAATGTTAATCTTCTTTCGCCCAGTCGAAGGAATATTTGACAGCCTTGTGCCAGCCTTTCAGTTTCTTTTCGCGGACTTCCGGATCAATCGAAGGTTCAAAGATCTGATCGATCGCCCAGTTCTCTTTGATTTCTTCAAGACTGTTCCAGTAGCCGACTGCAAGACCAGCCAGATAAGCAGCTCCCATAGCAGTCGTCTCAACGCAGACCGGACGGTGGACAGGTGCGTTGATCAGATCAGCCTGTGTCTGCATCAGGAAGTTATTTGCGCTTGCGCCGCCATCTACTTTCAGAGAGGCGAGGTCAATGTCGGAATCTGCCTTCATGGCAGTCAGGACGTCATATGCCTGATAAGCGAGAGACTCGAGGGTTGCACGGATGATGTGGTATTTATTTACCCCACGTGTCAGGCCGACGATCGTTCCGCGGGCATACTGATCCCAATATGGAGCACCGAGTCCGGTGAAAGCAGGTACAACATAACAGCCGTTTGTATTTTTCACTTTCTTTGCCATATATTCGCAGTCGTCTGCGGAGTCAATCAGGCGCAGTTCATCACGCAGCCACTGGATCGCTGCACCGGCAACAAAGATAGAACCTTCCAGAGCATATGTAACCTTTCCGTCAAGTCCCCAGGCAATCGTGGTGACCAGCCCATTGTCGGAAAAGACAGGCTTCTCTCCGGTGTTCATCAGAAGGAAGCAGCCGGTTCCGTAAGTATTCTTCGCATCTCCCGGTTTAAAGCAGGTCTGACCGAAAAGTGCAGACTGCTGATCTCCGGCAGCACCGGCGATCGGGATCGCTCCGCCGAGGACGGAAGGATCTGTCTCTCCGTAAATGCAGCTGGAAGGCTTCGGTGTCGGAAGCATACAGCGTGGGATCTGAAGTTCTTCGAGAATCTCGTCATCCCAGTCTAATGTATTGATATTGAAAAGCATGGTTCGTGATGCGTTGGAGTAGTCTGTAACATGTACTGCGCCTTTCGTCAGTTTCCAGATCAGCCAGGTCTCTACTGTACCAAAGAGCAGTTCTCCGCGCTCGGCACGTTCTCTTGCTTTCGGAACGTTGTCGAGAATCCAGCGGATCTTTGTTCCTGAGAAATAAGCATCAAGTACAAGGCCGGTTTTCTGACGGAACTTTTCTGTCAGTCCTTTTTCCTTCAAAGAATCGCAGAATTCAGCAGTACGACGACACTGCCAGACAATCGCGTGGCAGATAGGATCGCCGGTATTTTTATCCCATACGATCGTTGTCTCGCGCTGGTTCGTGATACCGATTGCAGCGATGTCAGAAGGTTCTGCGCCGATGATGTTCATAGCCTCCACAGCAACTCCGAGCATGCTTGCCCAGATCTCGTCCGCATCGTGCTCAACCCAGCCCGGTTTCGGAAAATGTTGTGTGAATTCTCTCTGTGTGACGCTGCAGATTTCCCCTTTTTTATTAAATAAAATGCAGCGGTTACTTGTGGTTCCGGCATCTAATGCCATAACGTATTTTGACATAATATGTGCCTCCTCATTCTAGTATTACTCAGAACAGAAATGGTTACTTTGGCTTGAATGCATCTCGCCCCATCGCCAAAGGCGATTTAAAATGGCGAGATGCGTTGCTGGTCGCACATCGTGTGAACAGTAACCAGAAATGTGATAATCGAGGTTCGTTCTGTTCTATATTCTAATAAGATAAGAATATCATAATCGGAAGGTGGGTTCAATGGACGAAAGGTGCTGTAATAACTAAATTTTCGCATTTTACTGTATTTTACTGTATGCATGCTTGCAAATCTTTTTGTGATACCGTAAAATAAATTTTGAATTGCTTTTCAGCAGTTCGCCTTATGCAACTAATAACGATACAGAGACATTAGAAAGTTTTATTTTCTTATGCATTTTCATAATAAGAAAGGCGGTATATTCCATGGGAATGATACGTGCTGAAAAGCTTGTATTTGAATATGATAAACGAGACGAAGAAGGTAATGTGATCGGATCCCATCGCGCCATTGACGGAGTTGACATTGATGTCCCGCAGGGGTCTTTTGTGGCGATTCTTGGACACAACGGTTCAGGAAAGTCTACCCTGGCGAAGCATATGAATGCGATTCTTGTCCCGACAGGTGGAACGATGTGGGTGGACGGAAGAGATACGAAAGATCCGAATGAGCTTTGGAACATCAGACAGAGCGCCGGTATGGTATTTCAGAATCCGGATAACCAGATTATCGGAACTGTTGTGGAAGAGGAAGTAGGATTCGGTCCGGAGAACTTAGGAGTTCCTACGGATGAGATCTGGAAACGGGTAGAGAACAGTCTGCGCGCAGTCGGTATGCTGGAGCGAAGAAAGGATTCTCCGAATAAACTGTCCGGAGGTCAGAAGCAGAGGGTGGCAATCGCAGGAGTGATCGCAATGGAGCCGAAGTGTATCGTGCTTGATGAGCCGACAGCGATGCTTGATCCGAATGGACGAAAAGAAGTTATTGAAGCGGTAGAGCAGCTTCGAAAAGAGAAGAATGTTACGGTGATCCTGATCACACATTATATGGAAGAAGTGATCGATGCGGATCAGGTATTTGTAATGGATGAAGGGCATGTGGTGATGCATGGTACACCGAAAGAGATCTTCAGCCGGGTGGATGAACTCAAGAAGTACCGTATGGATGTACCACAGGTGACAATGCTGGCAGACGCATTGATTCAAAAAGGAGTTCCGCTGCCGAAAGGAATTCTTAGAAGGGAAGAATTGGTGGATGCCTTATGTCAATTAAGTTAGAAAATATCAGTTATGTATATAGCCCGGGAACTGCATATGAGCATCATGCGCTGAAGGATGTCAGCCTTGAGATCCCGCAGGGACAGTTCGTCGGAATCATTGGACACACGGGTTCGGGAAAATCAACCTTGATCCAGCATTTAAACGGTCTGATGAAAGCAACCTCAGGGAAATTACTTTATGAGGGACAGAACATTTACGAGGACGGATATGATATGAAGAAACTGCGTACACAGGTAGGACTTGTGTTCCAGTATCCAGAGTATCAGTTGTTTGAAGTTGATGTGTTAAGTGATGTGTGTTTTGGACCGAAGAACCAGGGACTTTCCAAGGAAGAGTGCGAGAAGCAGGCAAGAGAAGCCTTGGAGCTTGTAGGATTTCCGGAGAAATATTATAAGCAGTCCCCATTTGAATTATCCGGAGGTCAGAAGCGTCGTGTGGCAATCGCGGGAATTCTTGCAATGCATCCGAAGGTACTTGTTCTGGATGAGCCGACTGCCGGATTGGATCCGAAGGGACGAGATGAGATTTTAGATCAGGTAAAATTGCTTCATGAGAAGACCGGAATGACAGTAATTCTTGTTTCCCATAGCATGGAAGATGTTGCGAAATACGTGGAGCGCCTGATCGTGATGAATGATGGAGAAAAGATGCTTGACGGTACACCGGAAGAAGTGTTCCGCCATTATAAAGAGCTTGAGGCTGTCGGACTGGCAGCACCACAGGTGACATATGTAATGCATGATCTGAAAGAAAAAGGATTTGATGTATCAGCAGATGCGACAACTGTGGAAGAGGCTGCGGACGAGATCTACAACTTCCTGAAGAAGAGACAGGAGGTGCAGTCATGATCAGAGATATTACGATAGGACAGTATTATCCGGCGCAGAGTCCGATTCACAGACTGGATCCGCGTGTGAAGATTGTCTGCACACTGATCTTTTTGATTTCTTTATTTGTGCAGAACAGTGTGCTTGGATATGCATTGGCATTTGTATTTCTTGCGTGCATGATTCATGTTTCTAAAGTCCCGGCAAAGTTTATCGGAAAAGGACTTAAGCCGATTGTGATCTTGTTATTGTTTACAGTGGCTATGAACTTGTTCCTTACAAGAGGCGGCGCAGTATTATTCCATTGGGGAATCATTACGATCACAGAGACAGGACTTCGTACTTCTGTGTTCATGGCAGTTCGTCTTGTATTGCTTGTTGCAGGATCTTCTTTGATGACATTTACAACGACTCCGAACGGACTGACGGATGGACTGGAGAAGCTGCTTCATCCACTGAACCGAATCCATGTACCGGTACACGAAATTTCGATGATGATGTCTATTGCACTGCGTTTTATTCCGATTCTGCTGGAAGAGACAGACAAGATCATGAAGGCGCAGATCGCAAGAGGAGCTGATTTTGAATCAGGAAATATTATCCAGAGAGCAAAGGCAATGATTCCGATCCTTGTTCCGCTTTTCGTGTCTGCGTTCCGAAGAGCGAATGATCTGGCAATGGCAATGGAAGCCCGCTGTTATCATGGTGGCGAGGGGCGTACAAAGATGAAGCCTTTGAAATATCATTATCAGGACAGACTTGCTTATGCAATCACATTGGGATATCTGATCGCGATTGTAGTGATCGGAAGATTTGTGCCGTTTAAATTGTGGATTTTTTAGAATAAAATAAATAGAGAAGAGGGACGGAGATTTCTGTCCCTTTTATTTACGCGAGCAACGAGCCAAAGTCCGTGCTTGCACGAGAACTTGGCGATTGCCGCGATAACTTGAGAAACTCGCGGAGCGTGTTTCTCATAGTATAGGAGAAAGAACAGATATGAGAAGAATCAGATTGAGAGTGGCGTATGACGGGACAGCATACTGTGGCTGGCAGGTGCAGCCGGAAGTGCCGACGATTGAAGGTGAATTGAATCAGGCAATCTCCAGACTTACGAAGGAAGAGATTATCGTGATCGGGGCAAGCCGCACAGATGCTGGAGTCCATGCGAAGGGAAACGTTGCTGTATTTGACACAGAGTCTACAATTCCGGCAGACCGATTTGCTTATGCATTGAATCCACTGCTTCCGGAAGATATCGTGGTTGTGGCATCAGATGAGGTGGAAGCAGACTGGCATCCAAGACATTGTGATACGGAGAAAACGTATGAATACAAGATCTTAAATAGCAAGTTTCCGGATCCGATGAGAAGAAGAGACACGTATCATGTTTCTTTTGACCTGGATCTTGAGAAGATGAGAGAAGCAGCAGGATATCTGAAAGGGGAACATGATTTTAAGAGCTTCTGTAATGTTCATACTCAGGTGGAAGATACGGTTCGCACGATTTATGATCTGGAAGTAGAGAAAGAGGAAGAGCTTATTACAATTCGTGTCCGTGGAAATGGATTCCTCTACAATATGGTCCGGATTCTTGCAGGTACGTTGATCGGAGTCGGAAGAGGAGCAATTGCCCCGGAACAGATTCCGGCCATTCTTGAGGCAAAGGATCGCCAGGCAGCAGGAATGACAGTTCCACCACAGGGACTGAGGCTTGTTAAAATTGACTACCTTGATGAAAAAAGTAAATAATTTTTTGTAAAGGTTGACAATGAACCGTTTCGCTGTTAGACTAGACAGTGTGGTGATTGTCAGTAGACAGAACCAAATTTCAGGCAGAGACGAATTTTAAGCGTATGCCTGGAATTTGCTTTTGTAAAGAATAACGAAAAAAATCGCGTATTATGTAAAAGTATAAAAAAAATATAAATATTATTAACAAATTATAAAATATTTGATTGACTTTTATGTGCAGGTTTGTTATACTGAATCACGTAAAAAAGAGATAACATTGACGAATTGTTATCATTAAAGAAGGATTGTTACTGTTAGGCAGGCAAAACCAGATTTTATGAGCGTCACCGAAGGAATTAAGGGGGATGCCTTAAAGTTTGGCTTTTTTATTATGAGGGAGTTTTTCCCAAAGTTAGAGAAAGGCCAATCGGATGGTTATAGACAAAATAATTAATAACAATATTGTATCTGCATTTGACGAAAAAGGCTTAGAAGTTGTTATCATGGGCCGCGGAATCGGATTCCAGATGAAGCGGGGACAGGAAGTTCCTGCGGAGAAGATAGAGAAGATTTTCCGTATTAAGAGTCAAAGCATAGCAGAACAGCTCAAGGAATTGCTGGCGAAGATGCCGCTTGAGCAGGTTCAGATCTCGAACGAGATCATTTCCTATGCAAAGAAGACAATGAAGCTGAAGTTAAATCAGAGCATCTATGTTACATTGACAGATCATATCAGTTTTGCAATCAGCCGCTGTAAAAAGGGGATTCATCTTGAGAATGCGTTGCTGTGGGAGATTAAAAGATTTTATCCACAGGAATTTGAACTCGGAAGATATGCGGTAGAACTTGTGAAAAAGAGACTGAATGTAGAGATGCCTGAGGACGAAGCAGGATTTATTGCATTACATTTTGTCAACGCAGAGTATGGGACTGATATTCGGGATGCAGTACGGTTTCCGAATCAGGTGAAAGAGATTCTTGGAATCGTAGCAGATGAACTTGGGATTGAGATGGATGAAGGCTCATTGCATTATGAAAGATTTCTGACACATGTGAAGTTCCTTCTTCAGAGGATTTACCGCAAGGAGTTACTTGAAGAGGAAGAGAACGAGATTACAGAGATGATGCAGAGAAAGTATCCGAGAGAGTATTCTTGCAGCAGAAAAGTTGCAGATTACATAGAACAGACGGCAGACTGCAAGCTGTCAGGAGAGGAAGTTTTGTATCTGACACTCCATATTCGCCGTGTTGCGATGGCGGATTCGGAGGACGAATAAGGTTGCTTTGAACGGTAACAAAAGTGAAAGGCTGCATTGAGAAATGAACAGCCGCAGATGAACTTGGACTTTAGCGCATTGCGCTTTTGTCATAGATGGTTCTCTGGTTTGTGGAAGACCCGGAGGATCAGAGGTGATTTTGACCGGAGGACTCATTTGCCGGTTAAAATAAAAAGGGATTAAAAATGAGAGATTATTAAGGAGGGAATTCTATGAAATTCGTACAGAAATTAGGAAAAGCTCTTATGCTTCCTGTTGCTTGTCTTCCGATTTGTGGTATCCTGATGGGATTAGGATACGCAATGTGTCCATCTACTATGCAGGGTGGAGATGTAACTGGTGTTGTTGAGCAGATCGGATTTTTCCTTGTAAAAGCTGGTGGTGCCTTGATCGAGCATATGGCACTCCTCTTTGCAATCGGTGTTGGTGTTGGTATGTCTGATGACCATGATGGTACAGCAGGTCTTGCTGCACTTGCATCCTGGCTGATGATCACAAACCTTCTTTCTACTGGAGCAGTATCTGTTCTTAGAACACTGGAAGAAGGATCAACAGCATTTATCGCATTCAGCAAAATCGAAAACCCATTTATCGGTATCATCGCCGGTATCATCGGTGCACTTTGCTACAACAGATTCAAATCAACTAAGCTTCCTGACTGGCTGTCATTCTTCAGTGGTAAGCGTTGTGTAGCAATCGTTGCAGGTGTTGTTTCTATTATTGTATCTGCAGTTCTGCTCTTTGTATGGCCGGTACTCTTTGCAGGACTGGTTGCACTTGGAAAAGGAATCGAAGGAATGGGAGCTCTTGGAGCTGGTATCTATGCATTCTTTAACAGATTACTTATCCCGTTCGGTCTGCACCACGCACTGAACAATGTATTCTGGTTTGATACAATCGGACTTGGAGACCTGTCACACTTCTGGAATGGAGAAACATCTGCAGACGTTTCCTGGAGTCTTGGAATGTACATGTCAGGATTCTTCCCATGTATGATGTTTGGTATCCCTGGAGCAGCTCTTGCTATGATTCAGTCTGCAAAGAGCAATAAGAAGAAAGTTGCAATCGGACTTATCGCATCTGCAGCAATTTCCGCATTCGTTTGTGGTGTTACAGAGCCATTCGAGTTCGCATTCATGTTCCTCGCTCCGGCACTTTACGTTGTATACGCATTACTGTATGGTATCTTTACAGTAATCACAGTAGCTCTTGGATTCCGTGCAGGATTCAGCTTCTCAGCAGGACTTACAGACCTTATCTTCTCTGCTCCCCTTCCGGCAGCAGCTAAGACATGGCTTATCATTCCTCTTGGAATCGCAGCTTTCATCGTATTCTACGCTGTATTCCGTTTCGCAATCGTTAAATTCGATCTGAAGACACCAGGTCGTGAAGATGACGATGATGATGAAACAAAAGTTGTTCTTGCAAACGATGACTTCACAACAGTAGCTAAGATCGTTCTTGAGGGTGTTGGTGGAAAAGATAACGTTGAGTCTATCGACAACTGTATCACAAGACTTCGTCTTGTAATCAAAGATTACACAAAGGTTGATGAGAAGAAGATCAAATCTGCAGGTGTTGCAGGTGTTGTTCGTCCATCTCAGAAAGACGTTCAGGTAATCATTGGAACAAAAGTTCAGTTTGTAGCTGACGAGTTCAAGAAACTTTGCAAATAAGTTTAAATGATAATTAGGTTATCCGGGATAATGATGTGAAAGAATACGGATAACACACACATTAATAATCCCTTTTCAAAAGCGGAAGTGGAATCGGCGAAGAGCCGGGGACACTTCCGTTTTTTATATATTAGGAAAGTTCTTTCCTAATATATAAAAACGCTCCGCTAGGGATGCGCACTGCGGCGTACAAGGTAGGTGTCGCAAGCGACCGCCGCAGGCGCCAGAATGTGCCAAGGCACATTCTTTGTTATATATACAAGACTACTTGACAAAAGGATTACAATAGTCTATCATCAAGACTACGAGAGTTTATTCTGACTCTTATATAGAAGTTATATATGGAAGGCTATGAAAGGAACAAGTAACAGACAGAACAGACACACAGAAAGCTGCCGGTTGATGAGAGGCGCGTAGATGACTGATTGCGAATACATCCTGGAGCTTCACACCGAAATCTGATGATGAAAGTTCAACGATTGATATGGACAGCAGATCAGACAGAGAGTAGGCTGTGACGGAGTTGTGCTCGTTATTGCACGAATGAGACTGACAGGCATAAAGGTAAGAATTTTATACTTACATTCGAAAAAAATGTTGTCGGTGAATTAAGGTGGTACCACGGTGATAGATCGTCCTTATTGCGTCATGCAGTAAGGACTTTTTTATATGTTAGGAAAGTTCTTTTCGGATATATAAAAAGGCCAAGCTGAATGATGCGTTATAATGCTACTGGTCACAGTTTTTGTGCCAAGAGACATGTTATGAATATTCTGTAGAAGTTACAGAAAAATAAAACGAAAAGAGAAGGAGAAGAAAGATGGGAATTTATGAAGAACTTCAGGCAAGAGGCCTGATCGCCCAGGTAACAGATGAAGAGAGAATCAAAGAACTTGTAAATAATGGAAAGGCTACATTCTATATCGGATTCGACCCGACAGCAGACAGTCTTCATGTAGGACATTTCATGGCACTGTGCCTGATGAAACGTCTGCAGGAAGCAGGAAACAAGCCAATCGCACTGATCGGTGGTGGTACAGGATATATCGGAGATCCATCCGGAAGAACTGATATGAGAAGCATGATGACACCGGAGCAGATCCAGCATAACTGTGACTGCTTCAAAGAGCAGATGAGCCGTTTCATCGATTTCTCTGATGGAAAAGCGCTTATGGTAAACAATGCAGACTGGTTGCTTGATCTGAACTACATCGATGTACTTCGTGAGGTAGGACCTCATTTCTCAGTAAACAGAATGCTGACAGCTGAGTGCTACAAGCAAAGAATGGAGAAGGGGCTCAGCTTCCTTGAGTTCAACTACATGATCATGCAGGCATACGACTTCTATGAGCTGTTCCAGAACTACGGATGTAACCTTGAGTTTGGTGGAGATGACCAGTGGAGCAACATGCTCGCAGGTACAGAGCTGATTCGTCGTAAACTTGGTAAAGATGCAAGCGCTATGACAATCACACTGCTTCTAAACTCCGAAGGTAAGAAGATGGGTAAGACACAGTCAGGTGCTGTATGGCTTGACCCGAACAAGACATCCCCATTCGATTTCTACCAGTACTGGAGAAATGTCGGAGATGCTGATGTTCTGAAATGTATCCGTATGCTCACATTCCTTCCACTTGAAGAGATCGACAAGATGGATACTTGGGAAGGTGCACAGCTTAATACAGCAAAAGAAATCCTTGCATATGAGCTGACAAAACTTGTTCACGGTGAGGAAGAAGCGAAGAAAGCACAGGAGAGTGCACGTGCACTGTTCAGCCAGGGAAATGCTGATAACATGCCAACAACAGAACTGGAAGAAGCAGATTTCCAGGATGGAAAGATTGATATCCTTGCAGTTCTCGTAAAGAGCGGACAGGCATCTTCCAGATCTGACGCAAGACGTGCCGTAACACAGGGTGGTGTTTCTGTAGACGGAGAGAAAGTAACAGACATTACAACAACATATGCTCCGGCAGACTTCGACGGAGAAGGTAAGATCGTGAAAAAAGGAAAGAAAAACTTCCGCAGAGTTGTTGCAAAATAATTGAAATGAAGTAGAGAAATAGTGGCTGTTACTGTAGCATTAAGTTGGATACAGTAACGGCCGCTTCTTATAAGGAGGAAACAAAAATGGCATTTAAAGAAGTAAAGATTGAGGAACTTTCATTTAACCCTTTTACAAAGATCAGCAAGGAATGGATGTTGATCACAGCAGGAGATGAAGAGAAGCATAATACAATGACAGCCAGCTGGGGTGGTGTTGGAATTATGTGGGGGATGAATGTGGCTACAGCATATATTCGCCCACAGAGATATACGAAAGAATTCGTAGATGCAGAAGAGATGTTTACACTTTCTTTCTTTAAGGAAGATTATAGAAAAGCATTAAATCTTTGTGGTTCCAAGTCAGGTCGCGAATGTGATAAAGATAAAGAAGCAGGTCTGACACCGTATTACACAGACGGAACAACAGCGTATGAAGAAGCAGATCTGATCTTTGTCTGCAGAAAGCTTTATGCACAGGAGATGAAACCGGAGTGCTTTACAGTAGACGGACCGGATGAAAAATGGTATCCGGGCAAAGATTACCATACAATGTATATGGGTGAGATCGTGAAGGTGCTTGTGAGAGAATAAGTAAAAGATTTCAGCTGGTCAGATTATGAAGTCGAAGAGCCGGAACAATTAAAATAAAGAGTAGTTACACTGCTTGCAAATAATAGGAGAACTCCTTTCAGTTGTGATAAGATGCAGTCTGAGAGGAGTTTTTTGTAGAATAGAGTAAATAAAAATGCTGTACAACTTGAAAATCTTGATAAAATATGGTAAAAATAGATATAGAAAATACCAGGAAAGCGGGCGGTAGAATGGAAGAAGTAAAAACAATAATACTGAAGGATGTATTGCCTTTTGTGGATCCGGTGGCAAGATCCCATGCAAGAAGAGTTCTGAAAGATGCAGAAGGATACAAGGAGCTTGTGATTGATTTTCGGGGAATTGAATTCATGGGGCGCGGTTTTGCGGATGAAGTGTTCCGTGTATTTCAGGAAGAGCATCCGGAGATAAAGATTACACCGCTTCATGCAAGCACATCCATGTTAGCGATGATTCGCCATCTCGGAGGAAAACAACAATAAATGATATTTACAGATTCCTTGTAAACCGTTACAATAGGAAGTCGGGGCGTTTGTCTCTGATATCTAATTTTATAGAAGAAAAGGAACAAGGAAAATGGGGATTTATCTGATTGTATGCCCGCTGGTGTTTCTGGCGGGCTTTGTTGATTCAATTGCAGGAGGCGGTGGACTTATCTCGCTTCCGGCATATATGTTTGCCGGGATTCCGGTGCATAATGCAATCGCGACGAACAAGCTGTCATCTTCAACAGGAACGGTAGTATCGACAGCGAGACTGATTAAGAATAAGAAAGTAGACTGGGGATTCGTACCCGGAACGGTGATCGGAGCGTTGATTGGTTCTGTTGCAGGGGCGAATCTGGCGTTGATCATCAGCGACCATATTTTGAAAATGGTATTGGTTGTGATCCTGCCGATCGTAGCCTTCTGTGTGTTGAGAGACAAGAACATGGATGTGGAAGTTCCGGTCGGAATGACAAAGAACAAGCAGTATCTGATCGCGATTGTATGCTCTTTGGTGATTGGTTGTTATGACGGATTTTACGGTCCGGGAACAGGAACCTTCTTGCTGCTTGTATTTACCAAGCTTGCGAAGATACCATTGGAGAAAGCAACAGGAAATGTGAAGATTGTGAATCTTTCTTCCAATATTTCAGCGCTGATCACATTTATCCTGGCAGGGAAAATCCTGTGGGGACTGGGACTGGCAGCATCCTGTTTCAGTATTGCAGGGCATTACGTAGGTGCAGGAATGGTTGTGAATAATGGGGTGAAAGTGATCAAGCCGATTATTCTGATCGTGCTGGTGCTGTTATTGGTTAAGGTTGTGTCTGGGATATAAGTAACTGTTCAGAGCCAAGCAAAATTTCATAAAACAGGTGTAAAATGCTTGCATT